>JACCDO011074305.1_pt1 | contig 50176 bp, 51 predicted proteins | sample 7446101 | NCBI WGS metagenome assembly JACCDO01 (sample SAMN15323440, study PRJNA562643) | freshwater metagenome | isolation source: river surface water | place: USA:Blue River Watershed | collected 2017-08-16 | reverse complement strand
GATTCTTCATTTATAAAATTCTTATTAATAATTATTTGATAAGCTCCAATATATTCCAAAATTAAATAAGTACCATCGTAATTATTTGTTCCACTTATAGTTAAATACATATTATCATTTAAATTAATTTTTGGTTCTACTCCCATATCATCTAATTCAATTACAGTACGTCCATTCATATTTGATATTTTTTTAATATTAAATGATTGTTTCCAATTTTCAAAATTAGGAAATTCTTTCATAAATAAATATGATTTTTGTTTATGATTTATATTATTTAATTGTTCTGTTTCAAATATATTACTTATAAAATTTTTTATGTCTGTTTTATTTACATTCGAATTATATACTAATTTTGCAAGTATTATATCATTATCAGTAATTTTTGTTGATGGTATTAATTCATTATTATTAACTATTTTATTTTTATTGTTATCAAAAAATAATTCATTCAAATCAATTGGTTTTATTAATAAATTATATTCAGTATTTACTAATTTTTCTGTTTTTGGTATTAATATAAAAGAAAATCTTTGTCCTGGTGCAACTATTATATAATTTAAAAATATTCCACAAGGTGTATAAACAAAATCAGGATCATATGATATATTTGCAATTTTAATATTTTTTCTCATAATATTACCATCTTTTGCAACAACTATTATATAATGATTATCTATACTAATACGTGTTATATAATTTGCCGAGCTATTCACATAATGAATTATATTACTTTTTTGAAAATTTATTTCAAGTATTGGCTGGATTTGTCCGTTTATTAAAAATAAATTCATAGTATCATATTCATCTGTTACTGAAGTAATATTATCAAATGTAAGAAAAATATTATTAAATTTTTTGTAATAATTATTATTTATAAAAATATAATTTGAAAATCCTAATGATAATAAATTTCCTGTTTCTGAAAAAATAAGTGGATGAATTACATGAAATCCACCATTATGATCTTTTGGAATAATAATATCATATTTATATTCTTTTTCGATAAATTTAAATAAATTATTATCTTCTATCTGTAAACCTCTAAAATGCATATTAAACATATTATTTAATTCATTTATCTTTTTCCATTTATTTTTATTATAAGATAAATATTCAAATTCTTTATACTCATCAATTAAATTTATAGTTAAATTATTTACTATTTTTAATTTTAATGTTTCACCTAAATTTAAGTAAAATAATAATCCAGGGAATTTGTCATTTATTTTTATCATATTTTTTTCCGGATTATTTAAAAAAGATATAGTTGAATTTGTTATTATTAATTCTTGATTAATAAGTGAATTATTAGAATAAATTATTTCTAAAGGTTTTAATAAATTACTTACTTTTTCTAATTTATTTTTTTCTATTGGTACTAATAATATTTTATATTCTTTTCCATTTTGAGTTAATATATAGTCTGAATCTTTTTTCTCAATATAAAAATTATTAAAATTTATTTTTTCATTTAAATTAATTATTTTTGTATTATTTTCTGTATTTTTTTGTTCATGATATATATTTTTTATTATTATTGGTTTATATTCATTCTTCCGCAGTTGCCTACTTTTAATTTGTTTAATATCATTTTTAATTGTAACTTTCATATTATTTTTATTTGACATAACTTATATATTATTTTTTCGCATATTATTTTTTATATATTAAATATTATATATGAATAATTACATTATAGAAAAATTAAAGAGTAAATCCTTTTCAAATATAGAAATATTATTTATTGTTACTATTAGTATTATTATTGTATTAGGATTACATATCGGAATTGGTAAAGCAACTGCACCAACGTGTCCAACTCTTAAAAGTTTAAAAAAGAAAGAATTAGCACTTAAAAATATTATAAGTGAACAAGAACAACTTGAAAATAAACAAGAGACACTTAATAATATGTGTAATGTCTGTCAAAAAAATTAATTGTGTATTATATGCATTTTTTTTATTTAATTAAATAATATATATAAATGTTTTGCGAATATTGTAATTTTACAACAAATAATCTTGATAAATTTGAATCACATAAAAAAACAAAAAGACATATGAAAAATTTTGAAACATATAATAAAAAAAGTTCTTTCTTATGTGATATTTGTGAAAAAATTTTTTTTACAAAAGCAGGATTAACATATCATTATAGATTATGTAAAAATAAAAAATCTATAAATAAAAAAGATAAAGAAGTAGAAGAAGATAATAAAATAACAGATATAGTTTTAGAAAATAAAATTAATATAAATGACAAAGAAATTGATGCAACTATTATAATATTAAGATCTGATAAAGATAGTCAAACTGAACTTTTAGAAGATGAAAATATTACTATTTCTCAGAGTGATGATTATTCATATTGTACTCTTTCTTAAATTTGTATTTAAAAATTTATTACTATTTTTAAGTAAATGGAAAATTCTGTTATTACCTTAACTTTTGGTGATATGGCTGAAAATCATGTTGGAATGGAACAAATTGGTCATATGGTTAAAGCTGGAGAAGGATTTAGCTTAAGCGATCTTAAGGAAATTAAAAATAAATTTAAAAATAATAAACCAAAAATATATAAATTACATCAATATAATAAAGAATTAAAAGATCTAAATTTACCAGAAGCATATATTCTCGTTATACCAAATGGTATTGAAACTATATTGAATCAAGAAAGTGAATATAATTTAGAACAATTATTTAATGAACAACATGAATTACATTGGGATACAAAAGCTTTAATGTATGGACGTGTTGTTAATAAATCTGCAAGATATAATTTGTGTTTTGATAATAAAGGTCATAAGCCTGATTATGAAAATGGTAAGGGACGTGTGATTAGTTATAATAAAGTTCCTATAACTAAAATACTTATTGATAATATGGAAAAATATTTTGGCATAAAAGCAGCAAATTTAAAAGGAGAAGGAAATTTTTATTATGATAAAACAAAATGTGGAATTGGTTATCATGGTGATTCAGAACGTCGCAAAGTTATTGCATTTAGAATTGGAAGTAGTTTAGATATTCATTATCAATGGTTTTTTGATGGTAATCATATTGGCCCAAATATTAATATTCCACTAAATGGAGGTGATATATATGTTATGAGTGAAAAGGCTGTTGGAACAGATTGGAAAAAGAAAAATATTTATACACTTCGACACGCAACTGGAACAACAAAATTCACATCAATTATTTAATATTTTGCCAGATTTTTTCTTTTTTATCATAATATGAAAATACAGATTTTTTTATTTTATTATCATAATATATTCTATAATAATAATTATCTTTTTCTGGATAACAATACCATATTTTTAGTTCAGTGTCAAATTGACAATTCATATCCTTGTCGCATTGACAAAATTCTACATAAGATGTATCTGAATCAGACATTTTATATTATATATATATTAAAAATATTGATTTTCTAAATTATTAATTATAATACTATTTAAAATGCTGATTATTTATATGTTATTTTAAAAATAAGTTAACCATGTATTTAATATATTTATATCTAATTCTTTAATAATATTATTAATCAATAAATTTTTATATATTTGTTTTAATAAATCTTTTACGTTTTTAATATTCTCTAAATCATTTTCAATATACTCTAATATTTTTTCATTATGAATATACATTTCATATTCACTTTTAAAATCACTCATTAGATTATGTTCATTTCTATATTGAACTACATTAGGTGATGAATACATCATATAATTATTTGTTCTTTTTAAAATAATATTACATATTATACCTCTTAATATATCACAATATCTAAATGATACAGATGAAGGTATTAATATACTTAGAAATATTTCTGGATTTAACCAAAAAGTATTTTGTGTATTAAATACACAAGTATTTTTATTTGAAATTAATATATTTTTATTTTTTTCCCAAATAATATTATCTTGATGATTACATATAATTCTAAATAAAGCATCTACATCAGGATCATTTTCTACAAGACCATTTATTATGGATGGTTTTATATCTGTTTTTTTTAATAAAAAATTTGGTTCGGTTTTTATCAAACTTAATGGATATCCGCGAGGCCAAATATAATTGTTGTTAGTAAAATATTTAAAAATATTAATCCAATTATTATTTAGTTCTGTAATTATTTCACTATTTTGATGTTTTAAAATATGATCAAAATTTTCATAAGGTATATTATCATCATCTGTCTCATAAATAATTTTATAATTATTTTGAATTGCATATAAATATCCAAAATTTTTTCTACTATAATGATTAAATGGTATTAAATTATACAATTCTGGATATAATAATTTTTGCAAATTAAGATCTAAAAATATACAATCTTCATTTTTATATATATCAGGTGTCTTTAAATCACCAACTATAATTACATCATAATCTTTATTATCAATATGTTTTTGTATTGTTTCTGTTTTATAATTTATTGTAGTTATTACAACACATTTATCTTTTTTATTATTTTTCATTATATATAAATAAATATATATAAGTATTTATTTATATATATTTTTATATATATAATGAAAATATTAATTACAGATTATCATGTAGGTTGTCAAATGTGGCAATATGGTGTTTTAAAAGAATTAAACTACGATGTAGAAATATATTCTCTATCAGGTCATACACATTATTTAAATATATTAAATATACCATATAAAAAAATCGATTCGAATTATTATAAAAATAATCAAGATAGTCTTTTAAAATTTGATATATTTATTATAAGTTTTTGGCCTTCTCATGCTATATATCCTTTTAATTTTATTGAATTTTGTGAAAAGTATAATAAAAAATTGATAATTAACTGTGGCCATCGTTTTAATATACATACAAGTCCGAATATCCATGAAAATATGATAGATTCTTTGTCAATGATACATAATAGTTCAAAACATATACTTGCAGTTATGTCCGAATATGATTATCATTATATTAAACATTATACGGGAATAGATTCAAAAAAATTATATGTTTATTCACATCATATACCTAAAAAAATTACTAATCAAAATATATTAATTAATAACAATAATATAAATACAATATTAATAGGACCAGCACACAATACTACAATAATAGAACCATTTAATAATTTAAATGAATTAAATGAATTATCTAAAAATGCAAGTATTTCAAAGCTTTGTAATTTTATAAATTTTAATTTTATTAAAAATTTACATCCAAATTATAATTATATTGATTTAATTAATTATAAAGCTTGTATAATATTTCCTTATTCTGCATTTAGTATTTCTACCGTTGAGATATATAATTTAAATATTCCTATAATTGTTCCAAGTATTGATTTATTAATTCAATATAAAATTTGTGGAGATGTATGTGTGTTTCCATTATATTGTTCTGAGAAAGATTATCAATTATTAAAATATAAAAATAATAAAACTGAATATAATTATTCTCCTAATAGTTACAATAATATAGATCGACAATTTTGGTTACAATATATTTATGTATATACTAAAAAAAATACAATTATTTTTAATTCTAAAGAAGATTTGATTAATAAAATATATACAATAAATTTTGATAATGTTAGAAATGAAATGATAAAAGAAAATGATATTGAAAGAATAGATAGTTTAAACGAATGGAAAAATATTATAGAAAATTGAAAAATATAAAAAGTAAATTATTAGATACAAAAAATATTGATTTTCTAAATTATTAATTATAATACTATTTAAAATGCTTAATCTTAATAAATTTCGTCCTATAATTGCACAATGTTCTCAAGGTCAACCAAAAAAAGGTGTTGAAAAAGGAGGGAATTTTCTTAATGATTATATTTTTAAAAAACCAGAACCTGTAATTATTCCACAATACCTCTTTAATGATTTAAATAAGGGTTATAAATTTATTAATGATTTATGTTATAATATTGAATTTCCACTACTTTTAGGAGGAGATCATTCATTAGGAGCATCTTCAGTATATGCTTCTCTTATGAAACATAATAATTTAACAGTAATTTGGATTGACGCGCATGCTGATATTAATACTATGTTTGCATCATTATCAAAAAATAGACACGGTACTCCACTTGCTATGTGTACTGGATTAGAAGAATGTTGGTGGAATAACCAAAATAATTATAAATTAGATTTTAATAATTTAATTTATGTTGGAATTAGAGATTTAGATGAATTTGAAAAAGATATTATAAAAAATAATAATATTAGTGTATTTACACCAGAACAAGCAGTAAATTTTATTAAAAAGACTGATAATAAAATTCATATTAGTTTTGATGTTGATTCACTTGATCCGCAATATTTAGATAGTACCGGAACTATTGCAAATGATGGATTATCTCCAGATGATATAAGGATCATTATAAATACTGCTTTATCAACTGAAAAATTAATTGCACTTGATATAATGGAATTTAATCCAGATCTTGGAAATATAGTAAAATCGAGAGATACATTAGAAACTATTTTTTCACCCAAATAAAAAAAATATATTGGTTTATAATATATTAAAAATGGTAAATTATAACATTCCAAACAGTTTATTTATGAAAAATGATATTATGTATCATTATTTTAATTCAAATACACGTGAAATATTAAATCCCGTTGATAGTATTATTATAAGAAATAATAAATATAATAATTTTCAAATCGATTTAAATAATTATTTAAAAAACTTTCCAGAAATTGGTAATTTTAATTTAATAAAATTAAAGACAACTTATGGAAATTCAAAAATTGGTACAAAAAATACAGACATATATATTTTTATAGATGCTGATTTAACTCCATATGTAAAATATTCAAGTAAATATTTTTCACTTTATAATTTATTTTTAGATTCTAAAAATGTTTTAAATTTTAAAATATCAATTTTTACATCAACATCAATGTATTTTTCTTTTGAATCAACTATATATAATACAAATAATACATTTTCAAAATCATCAACAGATTTTAAAATTATTAATAATACTTTAGAAATAAATGATAAATTATGGGATCCATTATCAATTATTACGACTGTTTATAAAGAAAATAATACTTATTCTTTTGATATAATAAAATTATAATTCATTTTTATATTTTAAATATCTACTTTTGTATTTAAGATAGCCACCTTCTTGTTTATTTGCTTGAATTGTATTTATGGGATGATTTGGAGGACTATATATAGTATATAATTTAAGGTCACTGTCACCAATATTTATAATATTATGCTCTGTACCTTTTGGTACAATTAATACAGATCCATCTGTTAATATAATTTCTTTATTATGAATAATTGCTTTAGCTGTTCCTTTTTCAATTCTAAAAAATTGGTCAATATTATTATGAATTTCATTTCCAATTTCTTCTTTTGGTTTTAATGACATTAATACAAGTTGTATATTACTACTTGTACTAATTACTTTTCTATAATTATTGTTATTAAGTGTATCTTTTTCTATATTTGTATAAAATACCATTCTTGCTATATATTTAAAGAATATTTTTCTTTTCATTTATATTTATTTTATTTAATCTATCACTTTGTACTTTTGCAAAATATTTATTATCAAAATATGATTCTACAACACCACCTTCATTAATAACTAAATTATCTGTTTCATAATTTTCTAATTGTATATGATAGTATAATATATCTTCTTTACTAATTATTTGTTTAAATAATCCAGAATTTGCAGGATGAATCCATTTTTCTCCGTATTTAATTAAATGACCACCTGATAATTTAATATCAGAAGGAGGGTAGTTTTTAGCAATACTATTTTTAGGTACTAAATAAGGATAATTAAATTTGTTTGGTTTATATGAGCGCATAATTATATCTATAATTTTAACTTTTCTCATATCACTAGTAATGACATAATCATTTCTTTTTAATTCTGTTATTAATTTATAACCTCTTGGAGTTAAGACTCTTGTATCAGGTGTTAAACAATGTATATCACTTAATAAAGAACCAACACCTAAAACAACTAATGTATCATCTCTAGTTGGTTTGAATACTAATTTTTCATTCAATCCAGCTGAATCACTATTATAATATATTCTCTTATTGCAATTTTGATTATCAACATAATCTAATAAATAATTATTACCATTAATAGTTAAATTTAATTTTTCGCCATTTATTAAACTCATATAACAAGTTATTGGAAACATTGCTGAATAACCATTTAAATTAACTATATTTTTAGTTTCTTTTAATAAACAAAATAATATTTTACCATTATTTGATCCTTCAAAATCATCTGAATAATTCTTTAATAATGAATCTAATTTATCAAATTCGACTAATTCGGGTTGTACAATATTATTAATTTTTTCAAATTTGTCATAATTTAGTCTTAAATATGGTTTTATTTGTATATTATATTCTGAATTTTGAAATGAATTAAAATTATATACAGATTCAGTTAAATATTTTTTTAAATTAATTGTATTATTTACTGATCTATCAAGTATATCATAAAAACTATATGACCAAGAAGATACAATATTATTATTACCTAAATCCATATTATAAATTAATTTATTAGTTGTATTAGTTGAATTAGCTATAAATAATCTACCCACTTTATTGGTTCCAGAACCACTATTTATCCAAGTCATACTATTAATAATATTTTTATAATTATCTGTTTGTTGATCAACTGAAGATATAGTATTAGTTGTTTGATTATATTTTACAAGATTGTCAGAATTTGTTGCATTAGTAAAATTACCACATATAAATGCATTATTATTATCAAAAAATTTAATTTCGTTTACTTCTCCTGAATAACATCCTTGATTTTTAATTGTTAATTCTAAATTTTGTCCTACATTTAATATTGTTTGACCATTATATCTTAAAGCATTACTTACTTGAATATTATTAAAAGTACCACAGAAATGACCAGCTAAATAACCTTTTGATGCATTAATAAATTTAATATAGGGATAATATGTTTGTGATATATTAACAAATAAATTTTCTAAATCTAATACACTTTCCCATACATTTAAATTATGATTTGTTAAACTTCTTAAAATAAATTTTGCAAATAATTTTGTTTTTGGTATAATACCTTGAATATTATGTGTATTAACTCCTGTAAATTTACCACCAACATAAATTTCATAAGAATTTGCTGTTTGTATTACATCTAATGCATAAACATAATTATTTACCCCTGGAACAAATGTATCAACATAATTATTACCTTTTAATTGATACCATTGTCTATTAGCTAAATTATATAATGCTACATACAATGTCGATATATTATCTTCTAAACAACTAATTTCATTTTCAAAATTTGTTCCAGGATAATCATTTGCATTTATAAATTTACCTCCAACTACTATTTTATTATCAAAATATTTAATAGCTAATATTTCATCATTTGTTCCATTATTTGTTGATTCAATTTTACCTAATGGTGACCATTCTTGTGTAATAAAATCATATATTGCAATATTATTTGCATATATGTTTCCTATATATAAAAATTTACCAGCTACTATTAATTTTGTATTATTATCAAAAAATTCTACAACATTGATTCTATATGTAGGATTTGCAGAATCTACAAAACGATTATTTTTTTCGTCTGTCATTTGAAAAAATTCTGCACCATAAAAATTAAAATTTTCATCCATAAGTGCTAATCCTCTTGCATCAACAGTAGTATTAACTTTTTTAAAATTACCACATATAATAACACTTTTATTTACTGATGTTGAATGTATATAATTTATAATTCCATCTGTTTTTAAACTCATTTATATATTTATATTGCGAAAATATTATTTTATGTTGTATAAAATAATCTAATTATATTTTAATGCACTAGTGCCTTTATTGTGTTCGATATTTATTTCTTTATCAAAATTATCTTTAATATAATCATCATGAGTAACTATTAAAACCCAATCATAATTATTTCTTAGATATTCAAATAATGTTTTTAGTTTTTGTTTTTTATTTGCATCTGAATTTTTAAATGCCTCATCAATAATAAAAAAATTAGTGCTTATTATTGAATTTAATTTAGATAATGCTAATCTAAATATAATATTCAATACTGATTTTTCGTGTCCACTTGCCATTAATCCACTAGACTCCATTTCTGTGTTATTTTCTATTTTTGTTATTTTAATATTATTATCATATGCAATCTTAATTTTATATGTATCTATATTCATTAATATATCATTTACTATATTTTCTATAGCTGGTATAATATTATTTTTTAAAATATCATCTAAAATACCACCTGAATCAGTAGCTCCTTTGATAATTCCTAAAACTTCCTTCTTTTTATTATTTTTTAATATTAATTCCTTATTTTTTTGTATTATTTGAACACTTGCATCTAATTTATTTAATTCTTTGTTAATAACATTTATTTTACCTACTAAATCTTTACAAGAATCTTCAATTATTCTTTCTTTTTCTTTATTATTCTCTAAAGAAGTTTTATTAATTTCTATTTCTTCATAAATCTTTTTATTAGTATTATATTTTTCAACAATACTATTTATTCCATTTAATTTATTAATATTTTTCTCTATTTTAGTTTCAAGAATACTTATTTTTTCGCGAATTTCTGATAACTCAATATTTTGGTTATTATTTTGCTCTTTCAAATCTTTATAATTATTATATTCTTCATTTTGTTCATTATCTAATTTATTAAATTGTTCTCTGTTTTGTTCTATTTTTTTATTTATTTCAATATTATATTCTACATTTTTATTATATTCCTTTTCTATTTTAATTAGTTCTTTTATTTCTTTTTTAGTTTTTGAAATATTATCATTTATAAGATCAATTTCATAACTTAATTCTTTACTTGTATTTAATTTTTCGTATTTCTTCTTCTTTTTACTTATAAAAGTATCTAAATCATTAATTTTATCAGTATTTTCTTTTATTGTATTATTTAATTTTACAATTTCATCTTCATAATATAATTTTTGTTTTGTAATAGAATTAGACATACAAGCATCACAATTTTTATTAAATTTATGTTCTTCCATTTTTTTTAAACTTTTTGTAAAATTTAATACTTGTTTTTCTAACTCTTCTTGATTTTCAGTTATTTCTACTTTTTCTTTTATTTTATTATTGTATTCATCAATCAAATCATAATTATCATATTCTTCATAATTTTCTTCTTTCTGTATTTTATCATTTTCTAATTGTTCAATAATTTCTTCTTTCTGTTTTTTATCTTTTTTCTCTTGTTTACTTAATTCTCTTATTGGTTTTTTTTGTTCTGTTAAATCTTGGTATTCTTGATTTAGTTCATTTAATTTTTCCTTCTTATCTTTTTTCCATATTTTATATTTTGTATCTATATCACCCATTTGTTCAAGCATATTTTTATTATTTTCATATTCTTTTTCTAATTCTTTTATAGAAGATTGATATTCTAATAATAATTTTTTATTTTTATCATTATCTTTATTTACCTTTTCTTGTTGATTTAGTAATTCCTCTATATTATCTATTTCTTCTACTTGTTTATTTAATTCATTTAGCTTATAATCTTCAACAGTAATATCTTTTTTTACTTTTTCTCTTTCTTCGACTTTTTTTACATATTTATCATTTAATTCTTTTTTTTCTTTATTTAATTTTTCAATTGTAGTTACTATATTTTCTATATTATTTTCTTTATTTATATTATCATATTCTTTATTAATTTTAGTTAAAGCTAAATGCTCTTTATTTACTTCACGGTTAATGTCTTTAATAATTTCTAAATTAAACATTTTATTTAATAGTGCTTTTTTCTCAGTATCTTTCATTGTTAAAAAATTAATAGGATTATCCTGTGTAATAATACTTAATAAAGTAAATTCTTCAGGTGTTCCAAGTAATTTTATAATTTTTTCTTCTGTCTTTTTTTTATCTTGATCTGTTAAAACTTTTTCTTCTTGAGTTTCCTTATCTAATTCATATAAATTAACTTCATTGTATAATCTTCCCTTAGATTGATATGATTGTCTATATATTCTGTAATTAATATCATTTACACTAAATGATATACTACTTGACATCTTTTTTGTTCCAAATTTCATTACATCAACATTTGAAATAGTTCTATCACTTTCACTCCAAATACTGAATAATATACAATCTATTAAACTTGTTTTTCCTCTTTTATTTTCTGCTATTAAACCAACTATTTTATTCAAATTCATAAAATTAATTACATTGTCTTCTCCATAAATGAACATATTATTAAATTCAAGTTTCTTTATTTTTATTTTTCTTTTTGTTTTATCAAAATTATAATCTATTCTTTTTGTTATTAAATTTAGTTCTTCGTTAACTTCTTTTATTTTTTCTTCTGTTAATTTTTTATCTTCATCTAAATCAATTATATATTTCATAATTAAATCATTAACATTATTAATACTTGTAATTTGTTGTATTTTTTTATTATCACCTAATTCTAAACCTTTCATTTGTTTAATTTCATCTAACTGAACAATATTATATGTTTTCTTTAGTTTATTTATAATTTCCTCTCTTTTCTCAAATAATGTATCTTTATATAAAACACGTAATTTCATATTTTTTGGCAATTCTTTATCTATTTCAGTAACTAATTTATTATTATTTATTTCAATTGTGTAATAAACACAATCATTTGGTATTCTAACATATGTACTAGATTTATCTTCAATATTCCATAATATATATCCGTGATTATATAATTCTTCTCCATAATTTAATTGTATAAGAGAACCAGGATATGCCATTGTTTTTGTTTTATTTAAATATTGAAATTTATGTATATCCCCTAATAGAGTAAGATCTCCTTCGCTAAAATCTGTTTGATTAAATTTACCTACCATATGAGTTATATCATTCTGTAATTTTGCACCATGAATATACCCATGATAAAGATTAATTTTAGTTTTATCACTATCATAATTAAGTGGAGTTACTTTATCTTGGTGAATATCCGTAACACCAAATAAAATATTAGCATATTCATAAACACCACTTTTTAATAAATGTACTTGGTATTTTGAATTAAATCCTTTTTTTATAATTGGTGTAATTGCATCAAGAGAACTCGAATTATTAGAATTCTGATCATGATTTCCTAAAATAATAATAACATCTGTAATATTACTTAAATTATAAAAAAAATCATTAAGTAATTCAATAGATTCTGGTTTTAAATTTGTTTTATTATCAAAAATATCACCACATATAACAATTATTGTATTTTCTATATTTTTTAATTCTCTTAATGATTTATAAAATTTTTCAAATACATTATTATATTCTTCACGATTTGATTGATCATTTTTAATATGAATATCTGCACAATGTACAATATATTTAACTTGTTTAATATTATTTTGGATTTTTATAAAATTAGATATATTATTATCTTTTTTTGAACTTTTTTTTATTCTAGGCATTACTTAAAATATATTAATTTAATTTTAAAACATTTTTATCATATAAATATATAATAAAAATGGCTTGTCCTCCATCAATAATATATGGTTGTATTGCTTGCATAACTGTATTAGTAGCAGTATTTATGTCTTATAAAAATCAAAATAATAGTTTTTTAGGCAGTGTTTTAAATATAACAGGTGTGGGTAAAATTAGTAAAATACAGTTAGTTTGTTCATTAATCTGTGGCGTGTTTGGTATTTTATGTGTAATGTCTTTATTAAATATAGCTTGTGATGAAAATATGATTATTGGATGGACTTTTGGTTGTCTTTGTATAGCAAGTCAATTTTTTGGTTTATATCAAATATGGAAAAAAAATCAATAAATAAAATATGGTACTTCAATAGTAAATTTTTCATAACAAGCAACTTTATTTTTTAAAATTATTAAATATTGTAATATTTTATTAATTATCTTAACTGCTGTTTCTGATTTATTAACTGTTTCGTTAATAGATAGTTTACATAATAAATCAGATAAATTATCTACTTCTAATAATTCTTCTTTTTCATTTAAACTCATATTAGCAAATAATTCATCTAAATCTTTTTTTTCATGATCATCTAATGATAAATTATTCATTAATTTATAAAATTCATCCATTATATAATAAAAATTATATAATGTGTTATTAAATTCATTTTTTTTTATTTTTAATTAATATAAATAATGAATGACTTATTTCTTGATAATTCTAGTAATTTATTATATTCACCCATGATAGGAATTTATCCAACAAAAGTAAATATATACACAGATTTTATTAATAAAATAGCAAAAGTATTTTTTAAAATATTAGATAATAATAATCTTGAATATTATGTATTTGCTGGATCTGCTATTGGTTTAATAAGAAATGGTAAATCAATACCTTGGGTCGATGATTATGATATTATTGTTTTTGAAAAAGATTTAGATAAATTAAAATTAATTTTAAAAATATTAGAACATAATTTATTCAAAGTAAAACAAATAGATAAAAATACAAATACAATATGTGGTTATTGTATTAGCTCTCCTAGATATAAAATCAATAAAACTAAAACATCATTTTTTCAAGTAGATATCTTTTTATCTAAAATTGAAAATAATATATTAAAAAATACTAATGGTTGGGGATTATATGATATTAAAAATATTAATATGTCATTAGTTAAACCTCCTCGATATGAAAAATTTGATAATATGATTTTACCATTTTTTAATAATTATGAAAATGACATATCTATTGAATATGGTGATATAATTAATAATTGCGTAATTCATGTATTACATGGAAGAAAAAAAATAAAAATAAATGAACATTGGAAAAAAGTATATAATGATTTTTATAATTATGAAAATATTGCAATTGAAAATACTAAAATTTTAATAAATAATTATAAATTAAAGGAATTTGATGTTTCACAAGATAAATATTTAACAGATTTATCTATTTCTAATGATAATTATTTTGAATTATTAAAACATATAAACAGTAATTTAGCAAAAGTACCAGAAAAAAAAATAATTTTATATAATAGTATTAATACTAAATATATTGTTGATATTAAATTTTTTCACGATATAAAAGTAGAAATTGCTATTAGTAATGTTAATACATTAAATAATATTCGATTCTTTTTAGAATTTATAGATGGTATCATAGTAGCAAATAAAAATCATTATATTGAATGTGAAAAATTTTTAAATAATCTTGTTATTATTAATAAACCATATTTAATTATATATCCTGATTTTAATTCATATTTATCAAAAACTAATATTATCGAAGAAGAAAATTATTTAATAAATATTGGAGAACCTATTATACAAAATAATTCTATTAAAAAGTTTACATATAATATACAAAAAATAAATGTAAAAAATAATAAATTTAATATTGCAATTAAACACTAATCTTTATAAACCATTGCTATTGAATTTTTTAAATATGTAGTTGAAATATTTGGAGTTCTGTCAAGATACATTACGTCGCAACTTACCCAATCAAATTTACCTTTCCAATCATCTCCCATTACTAATAAATCAGCATTAAAATTTTTTATATATTCATCCTTCAATTCTAAACTTTCTTCAATAAATACTTCATCTACGCATTTTAAAGCTTTAATTATTTCCACTCTTTCTGATAATGGAAATACTGCTTTTTTTCCTTTTTTTTCATTTAATTCATCTGATGATATACCTACAATTAAATAGTCTCCTTCTTTTTTTGCTCTTTCTAAGATTCTTAAATGACCAATATGAAATAGATCATATGTTCCAAATGTTATAATTCGCTTCATTATAATTATTTGTGTATTAGTATGTTTATTTATTTAAATAATATTATTATTCTCGTTACTTTTTTTATTTTTATATATATAGTTATTTTATAGCTATATGAAAATTTACAGATTTTTTGCTTCTTGGTGTACTTCTGAAGATTGTAAAAAAGAATATGAAAAAATTTATGATTTAAGTAATAATCCTAATTATAATAAAACATTTAGTATTACATCAAGTGAATCTTATACCCATGTAATTATTTTAAATACAGCAATGCCAAAATTAAGAATACCAAAAAAAAATGTTATTGGACTTGCACATGAACCTATTCAATTTTTAGGAATAACTAATGAATTTGTTGAATATGCTAAAAAATATATTAGTGTATATTATATTGGTGAAAAATTTAATTTACCTGAACCCTTTAAAGAACATCAAGGATTCTTATGGAGATTACCATTAAAAGGCTATATTAATTATTCTCCTGAAAAAACAAAACCAATGTCAATTATGGTTTCCCAGAAAAATATGGCAGATGGTCATAAATATAGACATAAATTAGTTCAAGCTATTTTAAAAACTGATTTACCAATAGATATATGGGGAGAAGGAACTAAATTTTATAATAAGTTAAATGATGATAGAGTTAAAACAAATTTCCCTTGGTCTGAAATTAATAAAATGTATGATTCTTATAAATTTCATATTGCAATCGAAAATTTTAGTACACCTCATTATATCAGTGAAAAAGTACTTAATCCATTTATATGTAGAACGGTACCTGTATATTGGGGGTGTAGAAATATAAAAAATTATATTAATGATGAAAATATAATTTGTTTATCTACTGAACAAGATTTAACTAAAAGAATTGATGAAGATATTAAATTATTAACTGAAATTATTAATAATCAAGATAAATACTACAAACCAATTGATATAAATGATCCTAAATTAAATGATTTTCTTAATGTATTCGACTTTTTAGAAAAACAATTTACTTAATTTCATCGATAAAACCATATTTTAAATACTCTTCTGCTGTAAACCAAGTTTCATTTTTCATAATTGCTTCAATTTCTTCACGTGATTTCTTTGTTCTATCACAATAAATTGTTACCAATTTATCGTGTAATTGATCTAAAAATTTACAATATGATCTAAATTCAGTATATTTACCTTGGTTGCCTGATGATAATTCATGAACCATTGCATGTGCATATTTTGTCATATATCTTTTGTCTGCTACAATAGACATAATAGTACCAGCAGATGCTGTTAAACCTGTAATAATACTTGTAAATTCGACAAATGGATACTTTTTCTTAGCAGCATTAATAAAATCAACAAATTTTAAAATTGATGTAACTGATCCACCAGGACTGTCTACAATATAGACAATGTTTAATTTATCATGATCATCATCAAGTTTCTTTTTATGTTCATGAATTAAACTAGTCATTTGTTTAATTATTTCTTGAATTGAAATTTTATTGATGTTTGCTGTAAAGTGGATTTCATTGCCAATTGTATAAACAAATTTTTCATCGACAAAAAAAGTTCTAGGATTTGCACCCATTTTTTGTTTTTTTCTGCAAGGTTCATCTTCATATTCTGATGAATCAGAGTCGTTAAAACCCCAATTAATATCAAATGCGCTTTCTCTTGTTCTTTTGCCTAAATGATTTTCAATTTCCATTTAATTAATTATTATAATTATTATCTTGTTAAGTATCTTTTTATATTATTAATTTGAAATAATTATCATTATCTTCTTTATATATATCTTTATCTTGTTCTTTTATTTCGGTCCATAACATATTATGTATTTCAAATAAATCTTTATTTTTATTATTTACAAATAATTTATACCCCTCTAATTTTCTTATTAAGGAATATATTTGCATTATATTTTTCTTTTTACAAATTCCCAATATTCTATCTTCTAATGCATTTGCAACTGTTTCTAAATCATTTGATATATTTTCATATGTATTAAAAATTTGACCTTCATCCATATAACTATAAAAATTTTTAATTATTGGATTTATATTATCTTTCGTATATACATATCCTTTTCTTGGAAATGGATAATCGTCCTTATAATCGATTTCTTTTGCTTGTTTTTTTATAATATCATTTATAATTTTTACATAGCTTGTACCAAAGTCCCATAATTTAATTATAAAACCACAATCATTAAATACCTTGCGTGTATATTTTTTATCAGTATATATATCAAATATCATATTTTCTGAGGATTTTTTTAAAAACAAAATATTGCCTAAATGTAAATCATTATGACAAAATTTTTTAAATTCTGAATTTAACACAAGTAAAATATAAATCAATTGATAATATATACTTTTTAATATATCTGATAATTTTTCTAATCCTGTTATCATATTACCTAAATCTTGTTTTATTTCTTCTAATATATTTTCGATTAGAGCAGATACATCACCATCTAACTTTTCAACTATCATTAAATTAGTATCTTCAGTAAAATTTGCATTTTGATATAATGCATATAAATTTTTATATAATCTAGTGTCATTTACTAAATGAGGAGGATTTATTTGTTTTATATCTTCTCCTGTGCATAATGATTTATTTTCAGTATTTGGATAAATATTTTTGCAATTTGCATAAAAATAAAATAAAGGCACGTGTAAAGTAATATTAGTATTATCACGATTTTTTTTTAATAATAAATAATCACTCAATATATTAGTAATTCCTATTTCATTAACTTGTAAATCATTTTCAACATATTTAGATTCGGTATTATCTCTCTTAAATCTAGACCATCTTTCTTGTGTATTTTTATAACCACTATATTTACATGGAATAGTTATTTCTTTGACAATTACGGGAAGTTTAGTATAACCTTCTTCAATATCACCAATAGTAATATCACCCAAAAATAATGTAGAATTTGATGTACCAAATGTTTGGCCAAGTAAACTTCTAAAATTATTTAAATGAAATTTAGGTGAAGAACATATATCATGGTCTTTATAATATTCTCTTACTTTTTTAATAGTACTCTTTTGTGCAAAATACATAATTTATATTTTATATAAAGAAAAATATATTTGAATTAAATTTATAATTCTGTATCATAATTTCCTTAATTTTATTGCCAATATCGTTATTAGTAATATATACTTTTTTTGGATTTTTATTATCATTATAAAGTACCTCAATTATTTTATAATATTCTTCTTCATTTACAATTGTCCTTAAATCGTAACAATTGTTTTCGCTATAGTTTAAACGGATATATTCTTCAGTCATTTTTATAATAATTTGCTTATAAATCACTATTTATTTTCAATTTTTATTAGAAAATACTTTAGATGGATGTTCATCTATGGTACATCCAGCAGCATTCTTATGTCCCCCGCCTCCAAATGATTTTGCAATATCAGCTACATTGGCTTTGTCACTAGACCTTAATGACAGCCAGTATTTTTCAGCATTATGATCATAACGCCATATAACTGCAAAATCACAATTTTCTCCTTTAGAAAACATACTACCTAAATCACTTGCCATTTCGTGATCACAGTTGGCCATTTGAACTTTATATTCTTTATCACTAAATACATAATTATATATTTTCTTATTTGTTTTTACAATACCATAAAGTGTTTTATCTTTCTTTTTTCTTAATAAACTACCTAATTCTGTATATTTATTTACTTTTTGTGGATTTTCATATAGTTCGTCAAAATATATGAAAGAATCCTGAAAATCAGAATTTAAACTTGTTGTAAAATGAAATCCATCACAAAAATCTTTTGATAATGGTAATTTCCAAGTCCATAAATCTCTGTCTTGAATCATTTGTAGAAATAATGGTATTTCTTCAGTTGGGTGAAAATAATTCCAACTTAATCCTGTTCCTGATAAATTCATATCAAAATAAGCATATTCCAAATCTTTTAATGTTTCCTGATTTGTTACATGATGATCTAAAATTATTAAACCTTTTGCTAGAGACTTAATCTTTTGAGTAATCTCTAAATTAAATGAAAAATCAAAAATACCAACATATTTACCTTCTATTTTTAAATATAAATTGTTTAAAAAATCACTATCATAAGATTGATTTTGTATTGGAATAAGTTCATGTTCAGAATTTATACTAGTTAAATAATTATGAGCTATCCAACAACTTGCTAATCCATCTTGACAAGGATAATGAAAAATAATAACTTGTAGTAATTTCGGGTCCATTTTTTTTAATAATATAATTTCTATTTAAATATTTTTTATCAATTTTTTTTGTAGTATAAATTATATATATAATGAGCGAAAAATTAGTATTTTTACATGACATTAAACACAAATCCATTGTCGATGGCAAAAAAGTTACACATGAAGAATTTGTTATTCATGGACCCAAAGGTTTAACCATTAAATATTACCACAAAGATGATAAAACAACTGAAAAAGTTGTTATCTATGAAAAAGATGGTAAATATCAAATGAAAACAACTGAAGGCGAAGCTAAATCAGAAAAAGAACTTAGCAAAGATGAATTAGTTAAAGAATTAGGCAAAAATAAATCACTTAAATTTGCCCTTGAATATGTTAAAACTCAAAAAGGTGGCAAAAAAGCCTCAAAGAAAGCCAGCAAAAAAGGTTCTAAAAAGGGTTCTAAAAAATTAACAGGTGGTGCTAAAAAATCATCCAAAAAAGGAACTAAAAAGAGCAGCAAAAAAGGCTCAAAGAAAGGTAGCAAAAAATTAGTTGGTGGTGCCAAAAAATCATCCAAAAAAGGATCAAAGAAATCATCTAAAAAGGGCTCAAAGAAAGGTAGCAAAAAATTAATTGGTGGTGCTAAAAAATCATCCAAAAAAGGATCAAAGAAATCATCTAAAAAGGGCTCAAAGAAAGGTGGCAAAAAACACTAAAAATAATATTTTTTGAATGAATATTTTTTATAAAGAAATGTTCATATTTTTAAGATTTTCATATATGAACAAAGAAATTAACATATTAATAAATCCCATTGTAGCTCTTACATGAACTCCTCTAAATGCATTTTCCATTGTTAATTTTTGATTACTTCCTGCTTGTTTAAATGTTTTAAGAGTATCAAAAGGATGACTTAAGTAGCTTCCAATAAATCCACCAATTGCACCATATAATGCTACATTATAATTATTTGTTGATAATTTTTTTGCTTCATATACACCTGCCATAAATATAAGATTTCTAGTATAATGAGGTAAAAATCCTCTATAACTAAAAACATTAATATTGGAATTATTAATTTTATTAATTTTTGAAATTTCTATTGGAGTATCAGCGAGTGTTTGGCATAAACTTGCTCCAAAAATGACACTTAAATCACGAACTATTTTATTTTCTGTTTTAACTTTATCTTTAATAAAATCTTGTGAAAACAAAAATGTTGAACGAATAGGTACTACTCCTAAAAATCTAGTACTAAATCCACTATATTTTTCTTTAAAAGGCATATTCCATAGTGATTTAAAATTAAATTTTTTATCAATTTGATGTTTTGTTTTTAATACATCTAATGGATGAGTTGTCACAACTTCTACCAATGAAGAAACAATAGAAGAATAAAATGGATTCATTATATATAATATATTAATATTTTAATATATATTTTTCAATTTTTAGATAAATAAAATAATTATTTTTTTTTATTTTTTTAATAATATATATGTTTAACATAAATACTTGTATAATTATTCTTATTGTACTAATTGCTATTACTATAATTAGCCAATCAAATGAAAATTTTGGTGTATATAACTATTATCCTCGATCATTAAATTGGAAACCACAATATTCATATTTACATCCATATTATTGGAATTTTGGATGGTGGGGGTATCCATCAGTTTATGATCCAAAATTCTCCGTTCCATTTCATACAAATCGTGTTCTTTTTAATCCACAAAATAACTGTCACGAAAAATGCAGAGATAAATATGATTATGTAATTGATAATCATGAGCATTTATATAAAGTAAAAAAATGTATTAAAGAATATTGTTATTGATCTTTCTTATTCTTACGACGTCTGTAAAGTGTTTTATTATTTGTATTTGTTACTTCGCATACAATCACACAAGGTTGTTTGCATTCTTCTTGTTCATTTTCTTGAGATTCTTCTTGGTCATCTTCTTGTTCATTTTCTTGAGATTCTTCTTGATCATCTTCTTGGTCATCTTCTTGTTCATTTTCTTGAGATTCTTCTTGATCATCTTCTTGGTCATCTTCTTGATCAAAATCGTTTTTATTAAATTGACGAATAAATTTACAACATTGTTGTGGAATACAACAATTCATCTGTGAGCAAATATTATGATCATTATTAATATCTTCATCATCATCGTCATCATCTTCATCTTCAAATACTTTGCCAATTAAATTAATTTTATTATTAACTAATTCAAGAGAATTTTGTAGTTCAATAATAGATTTATTAATATTTTTAATTTTTCTAGTTACCTTTTTATTGTTATTCTTTTGAATTTCTTTATTTTTAAGTTTACTATTAACTGAATAACAAGCCCATAGTATAAAAATATCAATAATAATATTAACCCAAGAAGTGCTAATACAATCCATAAAACTTTCAGTAAAATCAGTCATAATATAATCCATTTTATATAATAAGTTTATAAGTAATGTGTTTATTTATCAATTTTTTTTGCTATAAATGTAATATAATGGAATCTATTGAAAGTTATTTAAACAACAAACATGAAGATTTATCTGATACAGAATCAGTTGACTTTAATAAAGAAAAATATACTAAATTTTATGAATTAACAAATAGTATTATTTTATTTTTTTTATTAAATACATATGAAACACAAATTGATAATATTAATAATCAAGATTTTGATTTAGATAAAATGAATGAACTTATTTCTAATCATACATATTTAGAAAAATCATTAAAAGCACAACTTAATATATATTGGATTGAAATAAATGATAAAAAAACACGTGATCAATTAACAATTGATTTTGAAGATGTACTTAAATTAGATATTATTAAACATTATCATTGTTTATTTACTTATGTTAAAAATATGACTCTTAATGTAATGAAAGAAATATCACGTATTAAATTAGAAAAAATTAATGAGAAAAAAGATTATTTAGAAAAATTAATTCAAATAGCAAATGCTATAATGGAAATTAACAAAGTTTCCGGTTTAGCCGATGAAGATGAATTTGAATGCATCGACTGTAAAAATATTGAAAATAAAACTACTACATTTTGGAATTAATTAAGCTATGGAACTAAAGACTATATTATTAAATGGACTTTATTTGATAAATCTTATATTAAATGTCCTTGCATTAAAAGCGCTCGGGTACTATTTCGGTATAAATCATCCATTATTTTCTTCTTTAATGTTTGGTATTGCATTTCCCTTTATTTTTGCATTTTTCATTTACAAAAAATTGCAAATTACAAAAATAGATTTAATTTTAGGAATTATTGATAATGTACAATTAGTTTTACTATTTATAGGTATATCACATTTAAATATAGCAGAATATATTAGTTTGAGAACTTTTTCATTAATATTTAATAGTTTATTATCATATATGTTTTTAACTAAATATATATGCATATCAAAAATAATTGGAAATATAATTATATTGTCTTGTTGTATCACTTTAATAAGTTTAGGTGGTATAGATAATATGTTATACTCATTTATAATATTTATATCATCACTATTATATTCTATTTTAGCATTTTGTATGGAAAAATATTCAGAGTCTAATAATTATGTACAAATTAAACTAGTCTCTACATTTATATCTATTATTACATATTTAATTTACAGTTTAATAAGTAATAATATTAATGAAAAAATTTATAGTAACAATAATAATATTATATTTTGGTTAATTATGCTATTTATGAGCGGTTCTGAAATAATATATTTTATATCAAAATTCTATTTAATTAAAATTACAAAAAATGGTTCAGTTTATACTAATACACTTGATATTGTACGAAGAATAATTACTCTTGTAATTGGAATATTTATATTTAAAGATAAATATCCAAATTATCTATTTATATGTTTTGGATTTTTAATTGTGGGTTGCATATTTATTAATTTTAATGACAAAATTAATAGTATATTTGGTAAAATAAAACAATTATGTAGTAAAAATAAATTTGTATTACTAGATCAAGATGTTGAAATATTACCTATGTCAAATCCACAATAATTTATTTATATCGGTTCATATCTTCTTCACTTATATCTAATATAACATTTTCTTTTATATAATTCTCTTTCTTTTTACTTGTATCTTCACTTAAATTTGTTTCTTTTATTTTATTATTATATTTAATAAAATTATTAATTTCTGTTATTTCAGTTAGTTGTTCAGAATTTTGATTTTTACATGATTTCAATGCTTCCTTATCTTCTTGATCATTTTCTTCAATATCTAATAAATTATCATTAACACGTTTATAAATTAATTCGATACGAGTCATAAATAAAGGTAATTTGTTTTTGTGTTCTATAGGATTACCTGATAATCCCTTGTTAGAATATGGTCCAACTAATTCAATAAACATCCATAATTCTTGTTCTATTTTATAATATACCTTAAACATTAATAGGTATTTTCGATCCCATTTATAAAATGCACCAATAGTATTTACAAGTGTAATTCCTAAAGAAAATGACCACGCAAGCCACCATAATATTGTATTACTTGTGTTACAAGATTCTTTTAAATTATTAATAGAAATAAAAGCTGTTACTAATATTGATGAAATGCTTGTAAATAAAGTAGATAAAGTATATAATCTAGAATTTTTTCTATATTTTTCCTCTATTTTTCTAAAAATATTAATATATCTCATTAATAATATTTCCTTTTCTCTATCATCTAGATTTATATTTTTATAAATAATTTTTATTAATCTATCTATATTTTTTTCCATAATTGATTTACCAAAACACGATTTATTTTCGTTAAAATAATTTTTTATAAATTCATAAGAATTATAAGAAATATCTGAACTCACTTTTATTTATTAGTTTATATATTTTTTTCAAATATTAAACTTGACAAATTTGTGTATTTACTTCCGAACTATCAGTTTTATATTCTAATTTACTTTGTATTTTATCAGCATATCTCTTCTTCATATTTTCATTATGAGTAATTAAAAATATAGTACCCTTATATACTTCTACAATATAATCCATAATATAACACATTGTTTCTTCATCAATGCCCTTTTCTGGTTCATCAAGAATTATAAACTTGGGATTTGTTTTTAATACTTTCCAAAACATTGATGACAATATAATTCTTTGCCGTTCTCCTCCTGATAATTTATCTGAAAAAGTAGAATAAATATTTTGTTCTACTAATTTTGATGCTATATTAAAATGATCCAAAAATGTAATTAAATCTTTGATATTAGTTAATCCAGGATATAATCTATCAAGTTTTATTTGAATTGAACTACTATATGTATACTCTTCGCATACTTTTTGTCCAATAATTATTCTCGTATTATTAATATCAGAAAATCCATTTATTTTATTATCATCTAGATAAATTTTATAATCATTCGAACTTGTAAATCCTGCTAAAAGTTTTGTTAATACTGATTTTCCTGCACCTGTTTTTCCATTTATTAAAATAATATTTTTGGTTTTATTAAAATCAATATTTATTTTATCTGTATGTAGTCTTTTAATTAATTTATCATTAGTATTTATTTTATCAGATGAATTATAAATTTTATAATCAAGATTTTCAATTGTAATATTTTTATATTCAGGAATATCTTGTTTAAATAATTTAATATTATTTTCTTTATAATTATTTAAAAAGTCAAGCATTGAAAATAAATCTTCCATTCTTTTTTTACTATTATTTTCAGTCTGTTTAAATTCGGCATAAATATCAGAAAATCCATAAATAATATTTTTATTTAATAATAATATTAAAATATATTCTGTCTTATTTTGATAATAAATTAGTGCAAATATTAAAAACAAAAATCCATTTTTAAGTAAATTCGTAATAATAGTTCCAATTTCAAAATAATAATCACGATTTGAGTATTTTAAAATAATATTTGAAAGACAACTATTAATATTATCTTTATGAATATTATTAAGTATAGGATTAGTTCTTAGTTCATCGTAAATAACAGTTTCATAATATAAACTAGAATATAATTCTTTATAATTTACTTTATGTTGTTTCATATTTTCTATTTTTTTATTAATTTTTGGCATTATATAGAGCATTATTAAATTAGAAGAAATAATAAGTAAGCCCATTGATTTATCATTATAACTAATTGTTAGTGCAATTGTTAAAATTTTAATTAATGATGATATCATATTAATAATTAATTGAACTACATGATCATAACCCCAAATACTTGAACTAAAAGAATTGTATTTTTCGTGAATATCGAATTTTTCATGAAACTCATTTGGTGCATTCAAAAATAATTGTTTTAAGTATACTAAAATATTATCAATTACTTTTACTTTTTTTGATACAAATACACTATTAAAAATAATAGTTAATAAACTAGATGATAATGGTAAAAATAATATAAGTGCCAATTGAAATATTGTTATATTATTAATAGCTTGATTTGTAATATTTACTGTTAAATAACCAATAAACGAGTCAAGAAATACGTATGTTAATATTTTATAATCCATAAAATATTTTAAAAAATCTCCACCAAGTCCTATTTTTAGGATCGAAAAGAATGTATTATGCGTCATTTTTATATTATTTTCATATTATTGATTTAATCATTTCAATTTTTTTCGATTTTATCACTAAATATAATATCACTTAATTTAACTAAAAATGAAATAACATTATCATAAACAGTTTGATTTTCTTGGGAAACATATAAATTAGGAATTTTAAATGCCTTATTAAATTCGCATTTAATATTTGTCATATTAGACCATTCATTGAAACCAAATTTATCACTTAATTTAATTTTAATTTCAGGACCATCGTATACTTTTCCTTCAGGATCATGTGGAAGATCAAATAAAGGTTGAATTTTAGCATTTACTTTTGTAAAAAAATCTCCTGGAAAAACTACAATATATTCTTTATCTAATACTTTTAAATTAGCAGTTGTTTGCCAATTAACTATATCTAATACTAGAGTAAATTTATATGTTACATTTTTATTTCTACAATTAATTGCATTAGTAACAACAATTGAATTATACATATTTATATATTTATATTATATTAAAAAATTTATAAAATGTAATAAATTATTATGATTTGAATTATTATTTGTCGAATTAATTGGAACATCATACATACTTTTACTTTCATTATTAATTAAATTATTTATTATATTTATTTTATTATCACTATATTTTTTTATTATATTTAAATTTGGTTCTTTATTAGATAAATGCGGATTTATATATAAATCATTAGTATCTTCTTTAATTAATGTCTCTTCTACTAATTTTAATTTTTCCATTTTTCTATAATTTTCAGTAAAATATATACCTAATAAAATAATAATAGTTAATAAAATAATAATATTTCGTAATTCCATTTACTTATATATTTTGTATAAGAAAAATTTTTATTTAAATATAGATAATATTATTTTACCTATTAAATAAAATATTATATAAATTTATAATATACATGACTGACTTAAATAATTATGTCAATTACATTAATTGTGTTAAATACTTTGCTAGTACACATAAACAAAACTATACTTTTGTTGAAAATCTAGAAAACAGAAATTTATTATTTTCAAAAGCATTTTTACATTATGTAACAAGTAATAATATCAAAGTAGTTAATGAACAAGATTATCAAAATTTTATTGATCATATGTTATCAAAATCTGGTGATAAATTAGCTGAAATTAAGATTAATCCTGCTTCTGTTATGAAATATGTTGATCCTAATATCAAATATACAATGTCAATGGATATGAAATGTCCATTTTATTTTCCTTGGATTGCTCCTCCTAAAATTGGTTCTCAATTAAACAAAATTGATATATTTGAAGTTTATTTTATGTCTTGGGTAAGAGATTTACCTTTTTTTCTTTATGATAAACCAAATTTCGTATCTGATAAATTAAATAAAACTGTTTCATATTTAAATCAATTAAATGGTAATAGTCAAGAATTTAAAACTAATTTATATTATCCACAATTCCCTGTTACTCCTAATAATCTTTTCAGAGGAAGAACTCTAGGAGATATTGCTGGTCCATATGTATCACAATTTTTACTTTATGATGCTAATGTAAATTATAATACATCTGTTCCTAGTAATAATTACTTTAAAGGATTTATGCCAAAAATAGCTGATAATAGTAAAAGACATTTTATGTATAATTCTCCTGATGCTAATTATGTAATTAATGGTGTAGGTCGTGGTCCTTTTGGTGTTCAAGAAGATGAATATCTTAAAATTTCAAACGGTCAACCTAATTTATTATCAAAACCAGCTAACTTTCAACCATTTACAACTAAACAAAGACATATTTTAACAGGCAGAGATTTAGCTGCAGTTGTCCATGCTGATTATCCTTGCGAACTCCCATTAAAAGCCCTTGAAATTTTATTAAGTTATAAAGCTAAAGGTAAAGCAGGTGTATTTAATGATTCAAATATCGGTAAAGGTATCACTACTTTTGTACAATTTTCTGGCCCTGAAGTACATAATTCATTAGGTCAAATTTCCAAAGAAGCACTTAGAGTTGTTTGTTTCTTTAAATACCATTGGATGAGACTTAGACCAGAAGAATTAGCTGCTAAACTTAATTATCAATCAAAAGATGTTGCATCTTCAGTTGAACTTAAAGACTTCTTTAATGATACTTTAGTAAATGAAATTTTAGGAGAAATTAAAAAGGCCAATAATAATGAATCATTACATATGCCTTTAGTATATCCCGAAGGATGTCCTATACATCCATCATATCCTGCCGGCCACGCTGTTATTGCAGCAGCTTGTGTTTCATATCTTAAAGCGATGTTTGATAGTGAAGCATTATTTTCATCAATATTGCCAGCAGTTGAAGTTCAAGCAGATAATATTGGCGATAAAATAGATTTTGCTAATTTAGAAACAAAATTAGTAAACTTACCTAAAGAAGTTAGCGATAAAATGACAATTGGTGGCGAACTTGATAAACTTGCTTCAAATATTGCCTTTGGTAGAAATATTGCAGGTATTCATTATAGAGCTGATGCTGAATATTCATTTATGCTTGGTGAATTAATTGCTGCTAATTTTATCCAATGTAAAATTAATGATTATGGAAATTCTATACCAAATGGTACACCAGTTACTATGTCATTTACTTCAAGAGCTGGAAAGAAAATTGTAATTACTGGTGATAATATTACAGTTAATTAAATATTTATTGATTGAGAATAATATTTCTATATTTATTAAATGGTATTTGTACATCATGAATTAATAAATTATTATCTTGAAGTTTTTTAATTTCTTCTAAACAGATAATGATTCCTTCTGGACCATTATTTTCTTTTATATTATTAATCCAATAATTAACATAGTCTTTTGATAAAGCAATTTTTTTATTTAAAACATCACTTAATATTAAATCATCTTTATTAATATTTTTTGACAATTGTTTTCTTTCAATAACTTCTCTATCATTTTCACTAAATATTATATTCTCATATTTATTAATAGGAGTATTATCTTCGCATTGTAATATTCCATTTTCTTGTAATAATTTTATTGTTTTTAGTTCATTAATAATTGCATCGTCTCCATTATTTTCACTAGCTTTTTCTATCCAATAATTAATATAATCTTTAGATACTATTGTTTTACCGTCTGTTACATTTTTTAATATTAAATATTTATTATTATTGTTGTTATTTTGTATATTTAAATCTTCACGTGATAATAAAATATTATTATATTTATTAAATGGCATAAAATCAAGAGTTTGTAAAATATTATTGTCTTGTAAATTTTTAATTATTTCTAATTCATTTAATATTTTAGGATTAATATTTTGTGTTTTTCCTAATTCTAATAAATGTTTTACATATTCTTTTGATAATTTAACTTTTTCATTTATAACATCACTTAAAATAAGATCTTCTTGTTTAATAATATTATTTGATTTTAACGATAAATTTCCATATTTGTCTATTGGAGTATTTTCTACACATTCTAATAATTCATTATCTTGTAAAACTTGAATTGTTTCCATATTTTTTAATAATTCATAATCTTGTAATTCTTTTGCTTTATTAATCCAATTTATAACATATTCTTTTGATACTTTTATAACTCCGTCAAAAATATAATTTATTACTAAATTTTCTTTTTTATTACTATTATCTGATTTTACAGATAAATTACCATATTTGTCTATTGGAGTATCTTCTACGCATTCTAATAATTCATTGTCTTGTAAAACTTGAATTGTTTCCATATTTTTTAATAATTCATAATCTTGTAATTCTTTTGCTTTATTAATCCAATTTATAATATATTCTTTTGATACTTTGATTGCTCCATCAAAGATTTCTTTTATTATTGGATTTTCTTGATTTTGTTGATTTTGTTGATTTTGTTGATTTTGTTGATTTTGTTGATTTTGTTGATTTTGTTGAATGATAGGTTGTGATTGATTGTTTTCTGCTAATAAAATTTGATTATATTCATTTATTGCAGTAATATTAGCACATTTTAATTTTCCGCTTTCCTGTAATTCTTTAATATTATTCATTGTATTAATTATATTTTGTGGTGCATTTTGTATTTTCATTCTTTCTACCCAAATTTCAATATAATCTTTAGATAATTCTATTTTACCACTTAATACATCATCTAATAATAATTTTTTATCAGGATCTGTTAAAATTCGAATTTCTCCATTTTCCATTTTTTTCAAAATTTTTTCAAATCTATTTAATACAGGTACTGGTGATTTATTTTTAATAGCTTCATCTAATTTTTCTTCAATAAATGATTTTTCAACTAAAATAAAACCATTTTCAACATATTCTAGATCTAAATTATTATTTTCAGAAAATTTCATTTTTGGTTTTTCTAATTCAGGTAAAGTTTTAGCTTCTTCTACTAAACTATTATAAAATTGAAGTAATTTTTTATCTTTTATAATAGTTTTTAATTTAATTTCAGTATCTTTACCTGTATTCATAATTCTTCTCTTGTCTACAGTATTTTCACCATGAGAAATACAAATCATAACATCAAGGGGATTTACTTGTACCATATCTGCTGAATAATCTTTAAGAAAAAATTTTTCTTCTGCTTTGGTTGCATCTTTTTCATAACAATGGTCCTTAAGAAAACTTCTATGATATGCCATGGTACCGTTTGTACAATGCTTTGGACCATATGGACCAAATACAACTATTTTATTTAAAGTTGTATAATATGTATATAATATTGATGATCCTGATAAAGTTTTTTTAGTTGATCTCATTTTAGCAACTCCTACTTTTATTCTTTGTGGTGGATAATAATCGTCGTCATCAAAGCAAAATATAAATTCTCCCTTTGCCATATTATTTAATCTGTTTCTTTTTTCACCTAAATGTATTCTTTCTGGTGAATAAATATATTTAATATTAAGGTCTTTCTTATATTGATCAATAATATCTTGATTGCTTGTTGGAGAATCATCTAATATAATTAATTCTTTTTTATCTTTTGGCCATTCTTGTGTATCAAATACATGAATTAAATATGGTAAAAATCTTCTTCTGTTATATGTTGGGCAAATGCAACTTACTAATGGTTGTCCTGACATTTATATATATTTTCTTATATAAGTTTTTTTTTAAATAAACTAATCATAATTTAATTATTTTTTCTTCTAAAATATCTTCTATTTTATATTCTGGTCCCCTTATACCAAACCATATTTTTGGTGCATAACAAATAGCTTCTTTATTATCTCTTAAATAATATGAAACTAATGATAATGATGAATTTGCTATTATAAAATTATCACATAATGACATCATAATTAATGTTTTTTCTGGATCTTCTTCTGTTACAAAATATTTATCATATTTATCAAATACTTTCCATTTTTTTACAAATTGTATATCATCTGAAAATATCATTAATTTAAAATTATTTATTTTATTTTCTATATCTTCTAATGCTTTTTTATAATACTCTTGAGTTTGTGAAGGATGTATATCATTTAATTGAACATAATCTCCCCTTCTTATATGAACCATTATTGTTGTTTTATCTTTTTTTATTTCTTTGTATTTTTTTGTTACATTGTCTACTTCATCTTTTATATTGTTAAATAATAATTCTTTTAATTCTGGTATATATTTTTCAAAATATTTATACGATTGAAAGTATCCCCAAATATAATTTATACTATCAGGTTTTATATCTATTTTATTATAGTAATGATTTGGTTCTTTATATGTTTGTACATTTTTTAATACTGATAAAAATTTTCTATTTACAAATCTAAAAGAACTACACATTTTATAATCTGTAATATTTTTTCTTTTATCCATATATTCTGAATTAAGTAATAACTTCATATTATTATCTTTTGACAATGCATATCCATTAAATAATATAAATAATACATTACCTAATCCTCCCATTGGTTGAATAATTATCATATAAATTAATATAATAATTATTTTTTAACTATTAAACGCCATATTGAGTAAATTTATTTTCTACATCTGAATAACTTGGTAATTGAATACCTAAACGTTCCTTAAAACAATACCATTTACTATCTTGTTGTAATTTTTGCCAATACATATCAATTGCAAAAAAATTCTTAATTATTTTATCTTCAGAAATATTTCCTAAATTTCTATTTTTTTCCATAATTTCTTTAACAAAAATATTAATTTCATTATTATTAACTTCTAATGACTTTTTCATATAATCGCAAGCTTCTTTGAAATTATTATTAACTTTTTCCATCATATTTTTATTAATTATATATCCTGATGTTGTTCGTGCTTTATTTACTTTTAATAAAAAATCAACATTTGAATTACTTACATTTTCTAAATTTGCACCTAGCATTACTACATCCCATTCTTTTTGTTCATTATATAATCTATCAATTTGTTCATTAAACTTATTTGGCAAAACATTTAATATAAAATCATCCTCGAGAATTAGAATATTTTCATATTTATTTTTAATACCATTTGTAAGAGCTAATATATGTGATTCTCCGCATCCTAATGCACCAAAATCCTTATTATAAACTGCATTAATTCTATGAATTTTATTAATATTTGCACCAACTTTATTAAGTTCTTTCATAATAGAATCTAATCTATCTTTACGATGTTCTAAATTAATAATATATATTTTATCTACTCTATTAATACCATTATTATCTGTTACTTTTGCAAGATAATCATAAATATTCATATTAAATGCCTTACTATTTTCATCAAATTTTCTTGCAAACAAATAATTATTTGAATATATTTTTTCTAATAATTCTTTATTTACTTCTCTTTGGTAATCTTCTATTTTTCTTTTTAAAGCAACTTTAAATAACACAAATAATAAAGATTCATTGCTTTCAACATTTAATAATTTTTTTGTTTTAATTTGTTCCATATTTTGAAAATCTTTTTTTAAAATTATTCCAAAATTATCCAATATATTATTATTATTATGTACAAAAATACTTTCTTTTAATGTTTTTAAATAACTAATTATATTTGCACAATTTCTTAAAGGAATAGTTTCTTTATTAAGTTTGATTACATATAAAGTTTGTTTTTTTATTTCTAAAGTACCTTCTTGTATTTCACAATCAGTATTAATAAACTTTGTCCAAAATTCTTTTTGTTTATCATTTAATTTTTGACTAAAATAAAAAATTATCATTTTATAATAATTATTATATTTTTTTCTTTTTATATATTATTATGGTTTTAAAATCCATTCATAAATATAGTTTGAGAGAAACGTTTGAGCTCGATGAAAATCAAAATAATTTAGTAAAAATAGCAAGTTTAACTTTTATTTTCCAGGCTATATGTTTTTATATAATTAGTCCTCATAAATTTAATATCAAATGGTGTATTATATGTTTTATTGTGGCATTTATTTATAATATCGCATATTATAAATTTTTTATTAATAATGTTTAAATTTTATATTTATATATTTTTCTATATAAATATTATTTAATATGGGCATCTATTTTTTTGATCAATATTCTATTTTACATATGGCTGTAGGTATTATTGCATATTTTTTTGGAATTCAATTTACAAATTGGATAATTTTACATTTATTATTTGAATATTTGGAAAATACTAATACTGGAATTTATATAATTAACACTTACTTTCATGATATTTGGCCTGGTGGAAAACCAAAAAGTGACACTTTTATTAATTCAATGTTAGGAGATAATTTCTTTGCCATATTAGGATGGCTAATTGCTTATTATTTAGATATTTATTATAAACAATTTTAGTTAAATCCTTATAGTAAAATAAATATTTGGAGGAGTTAAAATTAATTCATGTAAAATTCATGGGCGCGCGCGAAATTTCACACACATATTTTGGAAAACTTTGTGTGTGAAAAAAACTGTCGTTTTTATTTGTGTCTAAATTTTAAAAATTTCTTAAAAAATACATTTTTCTTCATCTTTTTTATTTGCCGGTTATTATACTAAAAAGATGAGGAATAATTTTTGCCTCTTAAAATTTTAAAAAAAGTATAAAATTTTATTAAACCCAAAAGTCATCAGCTAAACGACGACAGTCACTGTCGTTTTAGGACAGTTTGACTGTCGGGACTGTCGTTTTGCGACAGTATAAAAAATCTAATCTAATATTATAATTTTAGATATAATTATGTCATATTTTTGTGAAAAATGCAATTATTCTACCAGTGATTCAGGTAATTTTGTACGTCATAAAAAAACACAAAAACATATATTTTTAACTGAAAATGAGACAGTAAATGTCTTAAAAAAACGACAGTCTACACTGAGTCTACCTCTAAGTATACCTCAGTCTACATGTCAGTCTACATCGACGACAGTTTTTTCATGTGAAAACTGTGAATTTTTGACAAAACATAAATCCAGTTATTATAGACACCAAAAAATTTGTTATAAAAGTGGAGACGCAATATGTGATCTAAAGAGCAAATTAGAACAGGTTGAATTTGAAAATAAATTAAAATTAGAGTTTTCTGAAAAAGAAAAAGAAATATACCAAAAAATGGAAAAAGAAAAGTCAGAATTATTAAATAATTTTATGAATAATGCAAATGTTCTCTTAAATAAAGCAAATGATAATACTAAGATAACGGCTCAAGCTATGCAAACAGTTAGTGTAAGTGCTCTTAAATATGCCAATGACAAGTTCAAAGATACTCCTGCTTTATTACCATTAGAAAATTTTAACATTAATAATCTTGATTTTAATAATATAGAAGATAAAGAACAATTAATAGAAACACTTATTTATTGTGCAAAACAAAAATCACTTGATAAATTATTAGGTAATCATATAGTAAAGTGTTATAAGAAAGACAATCCAGAAGAACAATCCTTTCATACAACAGATTGTTCTCGTTTAAATTATATAGTACGCGACTTAATAGAAAATGCTTTAACTTGGGCTGTTGATAAGAATGGATTAAAAATTTGTAAAGAAATTGTTAAACCTTTAATTAAAAAATGCATTGATATTTTACTTGAACACCAAAAAACTTTATTAAAAGATATGGGTTCTGGTAATTATAATAAACAAAAAGAAGTAGAACTAATTATTGATGTTATTATGTCTATTGATTCTGGTACTTTAGAAAATGATATTAATAAATATATTGCTCCATATTTTAATCTTAATAAAAAAACAGAATAATTTAACAACAGTTATATAAAGAATTATCAGGGGGATTAATTTCTTTTAAATTATTTAAATTTTCCAATTTATTTCTTACCAACTGTGGTTCAAATGTTTTATTCTCAATATTAAAATACATTAATTCAATTAATTTTTCAAATATATTGTCTACATTGGTCCCTGTTTTTGCACTTGTTTCAATATAGCATAGATTATTATTTTTACAAAAATCAATAATTTCTTGTTCTTTAACTTGTATATCATTTAAATCAGATTTGTTACCAATTAATATTATTTTAACATTTTCTTTAGCATGATATTTTACTTCATTAAGCCATTTATTTATATTTAAATATGAATCTATATTTGTTTTATCGAACACAATCATTATTCCGTGAGCTCCTCTATAATAAGAAGTAGTAATGGTTCTAAATCTTTCTTGGCCTGCTGTATCCCAAATTTGTAATTTTATTATTTTTCCTAAATGTTCAATAGTTTTAATTTTAAAATCAACTCCTATTGTTGATATATGACTATCTGTAAAAATATTATCTACATATTGTGTGATTAAAGATGATTTCCCAACTCCTGAATCACCAATAGAAATGATTTTAAATAAATAATCACAATCTGTCATTTTAATTAATAATTAATATTTATTAACTTATTAAAATTCAATATTTTTTATAATAATATTTTTTCTAATTTTAATTTAATGAAATTAGGATTAATTACACGTTGTAAAGATGAAGTTATGATTGAAGAATTTTGTAATTACTATAAAAATCAAGGAGTCGATAATATACACATTATTGATGATAATTCATTAGATAAAAGTATTTATAATAATTTAACAAATTCAAAACATATTATAATTTATTTTGAAAATAATATAATATCAACAAATTTTGCAAATCAATTATATCAAAAAATAAGGAATGATTATGATTGGATAATATATGTTGATGTAGATGAATTTATTACGACAAAAAAAAATATCAATAAAACAATCAAAGAAGAATTAAATACTACATTTAAAAATGCAATTTGTATTAGAGTTCCTTGGGTAATGATGTCATGTAATAATATAGAAAAAACACCTAAGTCTATTTTAGAAACGAATACTTTTAGATGGAATCATGATTTACAACATAATAATATAATAACAAATAATAATAAATTTAGATGCCGTTATGAAAAAATTGAGACAAAATGTATTTTTAAACCAAAATATTTTAATATTATTACTGATCATTATCCTAGTAAACAATTAATACCAAATAATAATATTGTCGAAAGTATATCAAATACTAATTATAATACTGTATTATACAAAAATTTACGCGAAAAAAATATAAAAAATGGATATTTATTATGTTATCATTATAGAATTATTTCTGTTGAAAACTGTATAAAAAAAATTACTACAAATACTTGGTACAAAGATTATACTTTAGAAGACTTAATGTCGAATGATTATAATGAAATAATAGATAATACTTTAAAGATTAAGTCAATAAAACAAAAAATTAAATTTGTTCATATAACTAAAACAGGTGGAACTTCAATTGAAGAAGTTGGAAAAAAAAATGGAATTTTATGGGGGATGTATGATGAAAAAATAAAATATAAAAAACTAAAAATAGGTAAAATGTCTGGTGCAATTTGGCATATTCCACCAAGAAATTTTATTACAAATCCATATTCAAAACATATAACTTTTGCTGTAGTAAGAAATCCTTATAATAGAATATTGTCAGAATGTTTTTGTAAATGGGGAGGTAAATATAAACAAAGAGAATTTGAAAATGTAGATGAATTTAATGCTTATATTACAGATCGAATAAATAAATGCATGGAACCACATTTTTTTCATTTTATGCCACAATATATATATACACATGATGAAAATGATAAATTAATAATTAATCATATTATTTATTTTGAAAATTTAAAAGAAGAATTTGATATTTTAATGAAAAAATTAGAATTAAATATTGTACTTGATGTTGATACGAATAAATCTAATAAAAAATATGGAATAGCTGATATTAGTCCAGAAAATATTAAATTAATAAATAAAATATATCATAAAGATTTTGTTTTTTTTAATTATAATAAAATTAATATTGATTATCTTGTTTAATAAGTTTTAACATTTTTTCTGTAATAATCATACTGATCATAAAATGAGGTATACTTCTTGCCAAATGTAATGTGGTACCTTTATATAAATTTTTAATTTTAATATTTTTATTACCTGCCATTAAATTTGTTTTTATATAATCAATAGGTTGCAAATATATGCATATAGTAATAGATGTTAATACGGATGCCATATATAATTTGTCTAATTTACTTTTATAAAAATCATAAATTGGATAAAGTGAACTATATAATAATATATTTTTCATAATACTTTGCGAATATCCCTTATACAGAGTTTTTAATAAATTTTTTCGACAATCATTTAAAAAATTATTATCATATCTTTGCTGGTAATTTTTTTTTACATCAATCGGATGTGATAGTAAACTTCCTAATATTCCACCAGTTGCTCCATTTATTGCATTATTAAATAAATCGTTGTCTTTAGTTTTTCTATGATTTTTAATTAAATTATAAAAAGTATATTTAGATACAGATGACATAGTTTGCGATACGATTGCACTATATGTCGCATTATAAAATCCTGTTATTCCTCTTTTTTTATATATCATATTTATTGTTCGGTTTATAGACAAATTTTGATTTTGTGTTTGATATATTGTTTTTAATGTGCATATAGGTAATGTAATTATTTCAGCAACTATAACACCTGTACTATTTGCAATTAAATACTCCATATAGTAATTATAATTATCATAAAATATTTTTAAACTTCAAATTTTTTAAATATTAGATAATTATATATAATGCCAACTTCTTGGACTAAAGAAGAGGAAAAGCAATTAATAACTGAATTAAAAGAAAATAAATCATTTGAAGAACTATCAAAAATACACGATCGTTCTATATCTGCACTTATGATGCGTTATAATAAAATTATTTTTGATAATATTGAAGCAGGTAAAAGTAAAAAATCTTTAGCTAAATTATTAAATACAACAGTTGATAAAATTACACAATCTTATTACGAACATAAAGCATTTATGGAAAAAAAAGCAACGATTAAAAATGAAGAAAAAGTTAATTCTAATACGAAAGATGAAGAAAAAACAGTAAATAAAGAATTAAAAAAAGATGAGGAAAAAGATAAATCCACTAAACTTTTAGAAACTTTAAGATTATTACAAAAAGAAAATAAAATTTTAAAGAATATTTTAGAAAATTTGGAAAATAAAAAACAGTTAGAAAAAACTCTAAATAATAAAGAATTATATACTTATGTAATAAAAATTCTTAAAAAAAATCTTAAATAAAAATGTTGAAATATATTTAAAATATTATAAGTTATATTAAATATTATAATGAATAAAAATTCAGGAAGCCTTAATTTATACCTCGGTTGTATGTACTCTGGAAAAACATCTGAACTAATTCGTGAATATACAAGATACTCTAAAATAGGTAAAAAGGTAATCTGTATTAATTTCGCTCTAGATAATAGATATGGTCATGATGATTTTGTCTATTCTCACGATTTAAATAAAATAGAATGTTTTAAAACAAGTTCTCTTATGGAAATTCCGAAAGAACAAATTTTAAATTATGATGTTATTTTAATCAATGAAGGACAATTTTTTGGCGATCTTTTAGAATTTTGTAAATTATACTGTGATATGCATTGTAAACATATTATAGTATGTGGATTAGATGGTGATTTTCAACGAAAACCATTTGGTCAAATTAACGAACTAATATCAATGTGTGATGAAGTAACTAAATTAAAGGCCTTTTGCAGTGAATGTAATGATGGCACACCTGCTATTTTTACTTGGAGATTATCAAATGACAAAGAACAAGTAAGTATAAATAATGATTATGTTCCTCTATGTAGAAAACATTATGTAAGTTTTAGTACTAAAAAAGAAAAAACCATTTCTTATACTGAAGATGATATTAATCGTATTCAAAGAAGTTTAGATTTAAATTATATTATTTAAATTAATCCAACATGTGGCATAGCTAAATTGTATTTTTGTGAAGCTATTTTAAATGATTGAATATAACTGACATAAACCCAAATAATAATTAATAAATTTGCCAATATAGCTGAAATAGCACCAGCAACTCCATAATTTGAATGTAATAAAATTGCAACACCTACTGTCCAAAATACACCAATTTTAAGATAATCTGAAAGAGCATCTGCGGCATTTTGAAGAGTTTCTTGATCTTTTGAAAAGTTTTTAACACTGAATTTAGAACTCATTTCAACTGAACCAATTGAAAATTGGATAGAAGCAAGTAAAATAGCTTCACCAATCATTTTCATATTATTTTCACTGATAGATAAATTTCTAAGGGTTTCCATTTATTATATTATTGAAAAATATTTTTATATTTTTGTTAATGATAAAATAAATTATTTTTTTTATATATAAATTATATATATATAAATATGTTAGTCCAATGGTCTGAAGATACTTGCTTAAATGTCAGTATTGTTGTTGTTTTAGCTATCTTAGCTTTATTAGTTCTTAGAAACTTAGTTGCCACAGAAAAATTCACAATTGAAGAAGATAAACAATGTTAAAAACTAACTTCTATTAAGGCAATTTTATTTGGTTTAAAGCCAAAGCCACTTGTTAGTTTTGGAATATTATCTTTAAAATAACTAATCTTTGAAAAGATTTTTTTTGTCTTATCTTTATCATCAAATTTATTTGTTATTAAAAAAGTTTGTCCTTCTAGATATTGTTCAGTGTACGAATAATATCCATTAATTAAATCTTCATATGTAATTTGATTTCTTAATTCATAATTTACTTCACTTATTTTAACATTAAAATTATTAATAGCTTCTTCAGTATTAATATTTATAGTATCGTTATTTATTTTATTTACAAAAGTATTTTTAAAAATATATAATTTTTTTTCACAAAAGATTCCAATAGTCCCATTTGAAAATCCAAATTTTTGATGTTTATCAAAATTATTATTATAATTATCAACAAAATTATCAAGATTTTTACGAGATATCATATTTACTCCCATACTATGAAATAGTTTAAGAAATAATCTCATCCAAATTACTTTAGGTAATTCTGAATATTCTTCTTTTAAATTAAATACTGATCCATATTTTTTTATTTGAATTTCATTATAAATTGGTTTTAATACAAAAGTATTTACTACATTGTTCCATTCTCTTGATTTTTCTCCAATTTCTGCTAAGTTGGAAATTACTCCACCCCATTGATTTGTTAATTCTGGTAAGATTTTCCTTCTAAGTACACCACGACAAGACCAATCTGGAGTTGAATCTTTAAGATACGGTACTTCAAATTTATGAGCAATATAATAAATATCACTCTTTGGATTATTTAATAATGGTCGAAATAATCTAACATTATCAATTACCGAATCATTGTCCATTACAAATAAGTCTAATATATCTCGTCCATTAAAAATATTCATAAGTACATTTTCTCCTAAATCACCGTGATGATGACCAAGACAAAATCCTTTAATATTAAATGTATCAATTAAATATTTATAAGAGTTAAATCGAATCTTCTTTGTTTCTGATTCATAAAAATTTCTTTCGACAGATGTTCTACTCATATAATCAATAGTGCGTACATATAATGGAATATTTAATACTGAACAATAAAGTCCAATAAGTTCAGTCTCTTTATGAGCTTCTTCTCTGTTAATATATTCGAGATGAAGTGTATAAACTTTTTTAATTTCATGATTTTGTTCTAATAGCTTCATTATTAAAAGAATTACCATTGAATCAACTCCTCCTGATAATGATACTCCAATAATTCTGTCTTCATAATTTGGGAATCTATCTGTAAAATACTTTTTCATAATTTTATAAAGTTCATAATTTACTAATTCTTTATTATCTGGTGTTTGCTTATAGTTTTTACAGATTGGATCAAGTACGTCAAGATAATCAGAAATAATAATTTCTTTTTTGTCAATATTATATAATTGAATCTTGTCTGTCAAATGTGTATAACTTTGGAATGTTGCCATTTTAAATTTATCTAGTAATTTTGATTGTCCTAATTCTGTTTCATATTCTTGAATTTTTTTTACAACAATGTCAAGATACTCGCTCTTTTTTTGGTGACGATATGGCATTAGAACAAAAATTCTAAAATTTAAAGGTAAATCTTTATCTAAATTATTTGCAATAATACTTTTAGAAATTGTTAATGCTAAATTATCATTGACATACATTTTATCTGTATCTCTGTAAATATTTCGTGTAAATTGATCAAGTACAATAATAGAAGCAACTTTACCTCGTAATGACTTTGTCCATTCTTGATAATAATCGTTAGTCGAATCTTTAAGTTTTTCTAAAATATCCATATAATTTTCTTTGATATAATTATCTGGAGTCTTATCAAACCAGAATTCATTATAGTCATTATTTGGAAACCAAAAATTTAAAATATTATCAATTGACATTTTTAATTAATAAACAAAATACAAATAAAAAAATTTCAACTTTTTTAACAAGTCACAGTATATTCCTTATTTGGAAATTCCTGATTATAATCTACGTACAACTCATCATCATCAAAGTTTTCATTATTTGTTTGATAAACTTCCTTTGGAGGATTATACCAGTTTAAAAACTCTTGTTTGCGTTCTTCTTCTTCTTGCCATTCCATTTCATCAACTTCATCGCGGAAGTCAAGCCACTCTTGAAAAGTCATACCTTCAATCCAAAACTTTGTCCGCTTATCACGGAGATATTGCATATAATCACGATGGCGTTGTTTTGCTGCCCAAAAGTTTTGGTTGGGACTGATAACAGTTTGCTTTTTGCCATCTGGATATTCATAAGTGCTCACATTTACCATACTACGAACAATACGGCTCAAGAGCTTTGGTTCTGTTTCCTTCTTTTCAATCAGAACCAACTTTGGTTGTTCGTCAACTGGGACTGTAATAGTTTCGGGAACTTCCTTATTTACAATAGCATCTTTGAAACGCATAGTTGACTTTGGTGAAGCCTTTTTAATTTCACCAAGTGTGGGAAAAGAATTTGCATTTTTAATTGCATCATCCTTCTTCTTCTTAATAGCATCTTCAACTGCTTTCCGATATTGAACTGGAATATATTGACCAGCTTCATGTTTTGCGACAAGAGCTTCAATGTCAACGGATGGTTCATATGTTTCGGGCTTCTTCTTATAAGAAACCTTTTGCCATTCAGAATTTTCTTCTGGCTTATCAAGAACAACTGGTTTATAATCAACAGTTTGGACTTTGACTGAACCAGTTACTTTTTCACAAATAAGATTGTACAAAGTTGTCGCCTTCGTATTATTTGTCCAATATCCTGAAAGAATCTTGAAAGCTGCCTTAATTCCTGCAAGCTTTTCGTCATTAGCAGGAATTACTGTACTCATAGTAATAACTCCAAGACGCTTTCGGGCTTCATCAAGTTCAGTATTCTTTGCAGACAATTCATCCGCCATAATTTCACGAACATCATTACTCGTGCACATCTTATTAAGACGATCAACAAGAGCACTTAGTTTTGCAACCTTTGTCTTAAGTTCAGCTGCTTCTTTTTGATTGCTTTGAGACGGTTCTTTAACCGAACTAGAATAAAATTCTGCTGCACGACGAAGAAGAATATTAAGATTCATTTTATTATAAATGACAGATACGTCATCCGGAATATTTGCATCACCTAGGATATTTTTCGCCACGGAACGCTTGCTTGTAATAGCTGGAATCTTGTAGGCTTCCGCCACAATTTCCGCCATCTTATTGCTTGTATTGCTATCAAATTGCTTAAACATTTTTGGGATTTAATAATTTTATGTAATTTAATATGACCTTTTAGATAATATTTAATTTCAATTTTTTTGCAACAAAGAAGAAAGAGAGATAAAGAAAGAAAAGATAAAGAAAACCTCAAACCCGGAGAGCAGCGCAGATTTCAGCGTGGAGCGTGGACGCATTCCTCGTGTTTTTCCTGTCGGTCAGGATCTTGTACGCTGCTTTGATATTTGCGAGTTTGGCAAAGTGTTCGTCGGTAGTTGGAGTATATCCCGATAACCGCTTAATTTCGGATTCAAATCCCCGCAATTTCCTGCGCTGAAGGAAGAACTCCTCAATGATCTCATCCACTGAAGAGGAAGCAGTGCACTTTGCGATAGGTGGTGGTGGCGGTGGTTCTGCCATGAAAGATTCCAGATCAATGCCAGCGTAAAGCGGTTTGTATGGCGCTGGTTCTTTCTCATTTAAGACTTCCAATGCCTCAAGACGCGTATACTGTTCTTCTGGTGTAAGACACTTGTTGAGCATCTGTTGAAGCACGTCCATGCGATTGCCATGTGTCTTTATGCCCAATTTATAGGCCGCCATCCGTTTGTGGTACTCGGCAACTGCGTCGATCCTGATGCCGCGATTATAGAATCGCGCTGCTCCGTGTAGCAAATGCAAAAGAGCCAAGGAGTGCCCCTTGACTTTCGACAGTTCCATCGAAATTTGCTTCTCACCGAGGAGTTTGTTGGAAACACCAGTCTGTGCCGACGCGATGATCGCGGGATTTCTGTAGGCACCCGCCACAGTCTGAGCAATAGACTCAGAAGGAGTGTTTGATTGACAGACACTCTTGACTGGAACATCGGGCTTGGTTGCAGCGGCGGCTGCCTTGAGTGGTACAACAGGTTCGATTTCATCCGCGTATTTGGGCATATCTCCCCCAATTGGAGCCACGGAAACTGTCGTTTCGTCCCACTCGTCGTCACTCGAATCGTTTACGAGTGTTGCTAGTTGATTGCTTGTTTGATTGATTGCTGACATGTTACTAATATCTTTTTTACTTAAAATGTTTTTAACATGGCTTATACAGTTATTTCAAAATTTCAAATTTTTTTTTGATTTAAAAATATATATATTAAATATAATATATATGATTACAAACAATGAAGCAAGAAGGGTTATTATTAAAAAAATCGTAACTAAACAATCTGATGAATCTTTTAATCTAGAAGATATACATCCATTGCATTTTATAGAATTATACGATAGAGAACTTAATTATGGTATACATATATTAAGAGATGATTGTACCAAAATATTAAAAAATAAATTAAATGGCAGTTGGTTAATTAGAAGAGCATCTATTAAAGGTACAACTAAGTTATTTCCCTTTATAATTTCTTACAAATATTTTAATATATATAATTATATATTTTGCTTTATAGAAAACAAAGGAATTTATGAATTAGACCCACGATATTATAATGGCGGTGATCAATTACCAGAATCTTATGAAACATTAAAAATAAAAAATACTTGTTATAAAAATATGTTTGAATTATTTGAACATTATGGATTAACTTTTCCATATAAAATAATAAAAAAATTTAAAAAAGAAATCGAAATGAACAATGTATTGGAATAATTATTTATGAATTATTATTATTAAATTTTTTTTCGAGTCATTGTTCCCGTAAGATCATCATCATACTTTATTTAACAATACAATTGCGAAATAATTACTATAACAGTTTTAAAATAACTTTAAGAACAGTTTTAAAATAACTTTAAGAACAGTTTTAAAATAACTTTAAGAACAGTTTTAAAATAACTTTAAGAATAGTTTTAAAATAACTTTAAGAATAGTTTTAAAATAACTTTAAGAATAGTTTTAAAATAACTTTAAGAATAGTTTTAAAATAACTTTAAGAACAGTTTTAAAATAACTTAAGATGTATCCCAGTTAGTACGGCCTCTTCCAATTCTTGGTAATTGATTATCAACATTTCGAGGTAATTGATTGTTAATATTTCGTGGTGGTTCTGTCTTTTTGTTTATTAAGCTTTTTATATATTCTTCTGAATCATCACTCTGGATTTTACTTTCTTCTTTTTCTTCTAGATAACAGTTTTCGAGTTGCTTCTTAATAATATCATTCATATTTTTAAGTTCAAAATATTTTTGTTCTTCTGGCTTTTTTTCAATTAAGTTAATATCGAAATCACTTCTGCATATTGGACAGCGTATTGCTTCACTTGAATCAAATTTAGATTCTTCTAGTATTCCTATGAAACACATTAAGGATAATTTATGTAAACATTTTAGTGTAATTTCATAATATGGTGGTTGACATCCTGTTATAACACAGTCTTCAGTCTTGTTTATTGTGTAATCTATCATATTTCGTTTTGAAGTAATATTTGAATAACCAACGTTAAGAATTTTAAATCTGTTTGTTAATAAAAATGCAATTTGCATAAAATATCCAACTTTTTCTTTTCGTAAAAGTCCCCAGCGTTTTGTATTGTCAAGTAGTGTATTAAAATCAATTTTACAAATAGCTTCTCTTTTTTTTATAGAATCAAGAAAATCAAAAAAATCAAAAAAGTCCTCTTTATTAATAGAAGATGACCAGTATTCTTCGTTATATAAACTTGTAATTCCTGTTTCATTTAGTATGTATTGATTTACGTTAAAATCAGCAGTAGTCCATCCTTCTCGTGATTGTGGTTTATGTGCTAAAATATCAACTTCAAATATCGAATTATCTTCAAGGTCTTTAAATTTAAAAATATAGTGTGGTATATCTACTAATACTTTTTTACCAACAGGATCACTTTCTTTTATATCTTCTTGTATCAGTGTATTATCAGAAACTTGAATCAGTATTTTATTTGCAATAATAATTGGATTAATCAGTTCAGAAACAGCCGAAAGAGTTACATGCTCTTGGAATGATTTCATTACTTTTATAAATTTAGTATTATATGAATTCATATCAATTTGTATATTATTTATTAAAACTAAATCTAAATCGTGTCCAAGGGGGTTACCAAACCCGATTTCGTTAAAATTATTCGCAAGTGCATATGGAAGTTCGAATAATTGTCTTATCCAAGATCCATTAACTCCACCATCTAGATAATATTCTGGTTCAAACAGTTTTTTAAAGTTTCTAAATAATTTTGTAAATATTTCTATTCGATCAGTATGCGCTTTACCAATTTTTTTTGCTTTATCGCTCTGTGTTTTTATATGAGTCATATGAGTTGTAGTAGTTTCAATATTTTCATTAAGTGTATCTATTTCTTGATTTGTTTTCTTTAGTAATTTAATGATTCGATCAATATCATATTTTTTGAATGAATTATACTTTTTTGAATTATGTGATTCTAAAAATTGTATGGCATCATCTATAGTGTTAAGTTTTGGTGAAAAGTAACTTGATTTGTCAGTGATTTGAACAGTGTCCATTTTTATAATAATTAAATAATATATAGTTGTTTAATCAATTTTTTTAATATAAAATAATATATTAAAATTTAAATAAAAAAAGGTGTGCTCGCGCTGGGAATCGAACCCAGGACTCTGCATTATAAGAGCAGTATTTTACCACTAAAATACGCAAGCAAGAAAGGTATACATTTCTGTATATTCTTCCCGTGACAAATTTGGTGTAAATGGGGTAAAAAGGCTTAATATTGGAAATTAATAACCATTTACATTCAGTCAACTTTATTAAATGCTATTCAGGTAACTATTATCTGTCGGTCAAATGCTGACAAAATTTAGACAATAGAAGGGGACAAGGCAAACTTGTATAAATGAAGTAAATTTCAAATCCATTCCTTAAAAAGAATGGTTATCTAAAATTCATGATATTTATGATAATCATTTATATTCAGCCTTAAAATTAAATTATATATTTGGATAACTATTTTCTATCAGTCATAAATGACAAACTTTAGAAAATAGAAGGGGTGAGAAGGCAAACTATTTTTAATTGAAAGTTTTTCCTAAATTGATAATCAATTAAATTCAGCCTTCTTGGAATTATTAATATATTTAAGACAAAATTAATTATAAATGATAAATTTATTTATTAAGGTAATCATTTATAGTCAGTCTTAAATATACTATATATATTTATTTTTTTTTTTGTTTTTTTCCGCACATATTAATTATATTTAATATGCTACATTTCTGTTTGAATAATTAATTATTCTATACTGTTATATTTTATAACACAACCTTTCAAATATATTTAATTTCAATTTTTTTAGCTTGTTTCTAAAACTACTTCAAAAATAATTTTATCTTTTTCTTCTTGTGGTAAATTATTAAATTCAGTAATGTTTTCTTTTAATGATCTATACAAAATTACAGAATATAGAATAATTCCACATCCAAATACAAAATATGTTAAGTCATATTGACTTAATATATAATATACTAGAAATACTAATGGAACAAATGCACAAAAAAAATTTATATAATTTAATACTTTTTCTATTTGGGACATTTTATTTAATTATTTAATTTATAAATACAAAATCAATTTTTTATTTTATTATGTCTAAATAAGTATAATATTATTTATAGCAATATTATAAATGAATTATATTTTAGTAACAGGTGGATTAGGATTTATTGGTTCTCATACAGTAGTTGAATTATTGCAAAATAATTATAATGTTATTATAATTGATAATTTAATAAATAGTTCTAAAAATGTATTAAATAATATATTTAAGATAACACAAATTTCCGATAAAAATCGTTTAAAGTTTTTTAATATTGATATTAGGGATTATTTTAATATAGAAATGTTATTTAGTAAAAATAATATAACTGCAGTAATACATTTTGCAGCATTAAAAGCTGTTAATGAAAGTATAAAAAAATCTTTATTATATTATGATAATAATGTTAATGGTACTATTAATTTATTAAGAATAATGGAAAAATATAATTGTAAAAAATTTATATTTTCTTCATCTGCTACTGTTTATGGGAATAATACTTATCCAGTTGATGAAAACTCAATAACTGGAAATGGAATAACAAGTCCATATGGATATACAAAATATATGATAGAACAAATATTAAAAGATACTTATATATCTGATAAATCTTGGTCAATTGTTATTTTACGATATTTTAACCCAATTGGCGCACATTCTTCTGGTTTAATAGGTGAAAATCCAAATGATATACCAAATAATTTATTTCCTTACTTACTCAAAGTAGCAAATAATACATTATCTGAATTGAATATTTTTGGTAAAGATTATGATACATCCGATGGTACTTGTATTCGGGATTTTATACATGTTGTTGATTTAGCAAAAGGCCATATAAAAGCATTATTATTATTAGATAATTCTAATACAAATATTCATATTTATAATCTTGGTACAGGAAAAGGAACAAGTGTATTGGAATTAATACAATCATTTGAAAAAGTAAATAAAATAAAATTAAATTATAAATTTGTTTCTAGAAGAGATGGTGATCTACCAATAGTATATGCTAAAACAAATAAGTCTTTGGATGAATTAGATTGGAAATGTGAATATACTATAGATGATATGTGTAAACACGGTTATAATTTTTGTATAAATAACTAATTTTCCATATATTTTTCATAAGTTTTAATCCATTTATTTATAGAATTATCACTTACACCATACATTTTACCAGTTTGTGTTTTACCATATTGTTTAACATTATCTATTAGTACTTGATATGTAGGACGGTTCGTACTTGCACAATTATCTTGGAATTTCTTTTTATTATAACAATAAATACATCGTTGATTATTTTTATAAATCTTTTCATCGCAATCAATACATTTATTTTTTAATGGGTCTGATTTTTTAACTGTTATTTTAGGACCTTTTAATTCTTCTATTTTTTGTGGTATTATCTGATTATCTAAATTAAATATTTTGGTATAAATATCTTTTATTAAAGTATAAATGCAAAAGTTTTTATTATCTGGATTAAATCTTATTATTTGACATCCTAATTTATTTTTAATATGTTCTTCTCTTTCTTTATCTTTTTCAGTATCATATTTTGAATGATTAAATTCATCGCATTCAATTGCTAATTTATAATCAGGTAAATACATATCAATAAAATAATTATCAATTACATATTGATTTATAATTTCAGTATCGTTCGGTAATGCTTTTTTAATTATATCACAAAATTGAGTTTCTTTGGCTATATATTTATCTTCTTCTAAATTAATAGTTATATCAAGTTCTTTTGCAAGTTTATTTCTTAAGTCTGCTGACTTTCTTGATTTTAATAATATCGACTTAACTCCTTCTTTAGTTATAAAATATGTATTAGAATCAAATGCAAATAATGTACACATATTAGTATCTAATAATTCACAAGCTTTCTTTTTATTTAATTGAGTTATTAAATTGATTGGTGCATTTTTATTTGAATATTCTACAATAGAAGTTATATCTCTAAATCTATAATATTTAATATCATCTAAAATAATAATATGAATAAGTTGATTTTCAAAAGTT
>JACCDO011979705.1_pt1 | contig 50185 bp, 43 predicted proteins | sample 7446101 | NCBI WGS metagenome assembly JACCDO01 (sample SAMN15323440, study PRJNA562643) | freshwater metagenome | isolation source: river surface water | place: USA:Blue River Watershed | collected 2017-08-16 | reverse complement strand
GTAGAAGAACAAATAGAAGACCAAGTGCAAGAACAAATACAAGAACAAGTACAAGAACAAGTAGAAGAACAAATAGAAGACCAAGTGCAAGAACAAATACAAGAACAAGTACAAGAACAAGTAGAAGAACAAATAGAAGACCAAGTGCAAGAACAAATACAAGAACAAGAAGAACAAATAGAAGACCAAGTAGAAGACCAAGTAGAAGAACAAATAGAAGAACAAGTAAATAATCAAATACAAGACAAAATAGAAGACCAAGTAAATAAAGTAATAGATCAAGTAGAAAACCAAGTAGAAAAAGTAAGAGAAAAACCATATATATTAGAACATAGTGTTCAAGAATTAATTAAAAAATATTGTTCAAATGTTAATTCAAAACAAGAGATATCAGAACTAATTTTAATTGGAAGAAATTGGTATATTGATTATGATTCAATATGTAAGAAAATTTTAAGAAATAGATTTGGTTATAAAAAAATTGTTTCTAATTGGTCAGGTAATTGTGTTGGTATTAAATTAGATAATACAGTTATGTTTTTTAATTATGAAAATAACTATTCAATGCATTTACCGAATGAACAATTTGTTGATGTTGTATGTGGAGTTTCTCATTTTGTTGGTTTAAAAGCCGATGGAACTATATATACATGTGGAAATAATCCAATTTGTAAAAGACATGAACCTACTTGGATTTCTGAACAAGAATATGTAGTTACACCTAAACCATATTTATTTGAATTTTTATTTGGCCCAGATCCAGTTGAAAATATTTTAATGGGACATCCAGACAATAAATTTGTTAGTATAGCTTGTGGTGATTCACATAGTGTTGGAATACGTAAAAATGGCAGTATTGCAATATGGGGTGATGATATAAATAATGTTAAAGTTGGAACACCAAACTTGTCTGAAAAATTTATTCAAATTGCATGTTCTAAATTTGGAACAATTGGATTAAAATCAAATGGTGAAATATATTCTTGGGGTTTAAATTGTTCAATACCATCAATTTGTTGTAATAAAAAATTTAAATTAGTAGCTGCAGGTGAATGGTGTATGGGAGGAATTACTTGTGATGGACAAGCAATCACTTGGCTATGTTTATCAGAAGGTGAGGCTTTATTTGATGATTATGTTGCACAACCTAATGACTGGAGTTTAACCAATCCATTTATAAAATTAATATGTGGAAAAAACTATTTTATTGGAATAAAAAAAGATGGAACATTAAGTACATGGGGTAATCCTGGACAAGATAAATCAAATTTTATTGGTCTCCCATCCGATAATTCATTTAATGATGTTGTAACATCAAATTTTGGTTCAATTGGAATAAAAAAAGATGGATCAATATGTACATGGGGAAGGTGTCCACATGCACTACCATCATTAAAACATAAGAAATTTATATCTATTGCAGGTGTTAATGAATTTTTTATTGGATTAACAACTAATTAAACAATGTTATCTCTTGCAAGTTGTTGAAGATGTCTCATTGTCCAAGCCATTGAAAAGCCTGAATGTGAATCATCAGCAAAAGCAACTGCATTCATTAATCTGTTCATTTCAGGATCAGAATCAAACATAAATCCTTTTTCTGGGTTTGGTGAATATGTTTTTAAGTATTCCCAACCATCTGCATTAACAATTGCATTAAAAGCCCTTTGACACATTTGTTTTGTATGATTGTCTTCTAAATGATCAAATAAACGTGTTGAACAATAGTATTTTTTGAATTTAATAGCACGTTCTTCTGGAGTATTAAATTCAGACATAAATTTAATATCATTAAGCAGTTGGTTACGAGTATTTAAATTTAATCCAGATATATTATTTTTACTAAATAATTCATCTGCCATTATGTCATTTGACCCCCAACTAATTTTTCTAATTAAATCCCATGATTTAGTTGAATCAATATAGTCAACTAATTTAATTAGAGTTTTTGAATATGATTTATCAAATATGTAGTTCATTTTTAAATATAAATTATATTTATAACTAAAAAATTGTTTTTTCAATTTTTTACTATTTAAAATTTTTAGTCTAACATATACAATATATGTTAAAACTTTTTGGTCTAGTAAATTTATTTTTAGCAAATTTAGCTACTATAACATATAGTTATAGTGATTTAGCATTACAAGATCAAGTATTAAAACTTCCTGGTTTAGACTATTCATCTATTCCTAGTTTTAATCAATTTTCTGGTTATTTAGATTTTGACACTAAACATATACATTATTGGTTTGTTGAATCTATTAAATCACCTGAAACTGCTCCCCTTGTTTTTTGGACTAATGGAGGACCTGGTTGTTCAGGACTTCTTGGTTTTTTAACTGAACAAGGTCCTTTTAGACCAATGGAAGACGGATCTCTTGTTTTTAATGAATGGACTTGGAATCAAAATGCCAATATGGTTTTTATTGAACAACCAGTTGGAGTTGGATTCTCATATGCAGATAATTCCCAAGACTATAAAATTGGCGATGATCAAGCTGCTCAAGATAATGTTCAAGTAATACTAAAATTTTTAGAAAAGTTTCCAGAGTATAGTAAAACACCAATCTATTTAACTGCTGAAAGTTATGGAGGACATTATATTCCTACATGGGCTGATGCTATTCTTGAATATAATTATGCAAAACCATCAACACTTATTAATTTAGCCGGTTTTGCTGTTGGTAACCCCTATGTTGATTATTGGTCTGGAGTTGGAGCACAAATGGAAGCATATTGGGATCATCAATTAATTGATGAAAAATCATGGTCTATGTATGAATCAAATGGTTGTGTTAATGCAGTGGGATTTTTAAATAACTCAATTTGTTCAACTCTATCTTTAGATTTTATGAAAAAGATTGGATCAATTAATCCCTATGCGCTTGACTATCCTGTTTGTTTGACTCCATCACAGATCCATATGTTAGAGTTTATTTGGGAGCTTGAACAAAATCCAAATATTAATACTAATAATAAATTCAAGTTTCTAAGAGGATCTACTCAATCAACACTTCCTTATGAACCATGTGAAGACTCATGGACTGAAAACTATTTAAATATTCCTCAAGTCAAAACTGCACTCCATGTCAAAGACATTTATTGGGTTGAATGTTCTCGCACAACCAAATATGATCTTAGAGATAAAATGAAATCAACTATTCATATTTATCGCAAGTTAATTGAACAAAGTAAAACTAAACTTAATATTATGATCTATTCTGGTGATGATGATTCAGTATGTGCAACCAAATATACAAATGAATGGGTTTATGGTTTAGGTTATCCAATAACTTTAAATTGGAAAGTATGGGAAGATTTAGATGGACAAGTTGCAGGTTATGAAACTATATTCAAACCTGCAAGTGGAAATAAATTTAAATTTGCTACTGTACATGGTGCAGGTCATGAAGTTCCAACTTATAAACCAGCTCAAGCATTTGTGCTATTTAATAATTGGCTTGGTTTAAATTAATTTAATTTATTTAATATAATATATATATATTAAATTAATGGAAAAAATTATTTGGTTCAAAAATTGCTCTTACAAAAACAAACATTTAGTTGGTGGTAAATGTTGTTCTTTAGGAGAGCTTTATAATATATCAGAAAAGTTAAAATTTTCAATTGCTGATGGTTTTGCAATAACAACAATATTTTATGATGAATATATACAAAATAATAATTTAACTAAACAAATTGAAAATATATTAGATGCAACAGACATATCAGATATTGATGATTTAGAAAATAACTCTGAAAAATTAATAAACCTGATTATGGGAGGGAAGTTCACAGATGAACAAATTAATTTAATAGAGACAAACTATGAGATTTTGTCTAAACAATATAGTACAAAAAATTTATCTGTAGCAGTTAGATCAAGTGCAATAGCCGAGGATCTTTCCAATGCTTCATTTGCTGGACAACAAGATACATATTTAAATATTTGTGGAAATGATGATTTAATTATTGCAATTAAAAAATGTATTGGATCATTATTTAATCCAAGAGCTATATCATATAGAAAAAGATTTAATATTCAAATTGATCAAATAAAAATATCGATTGGTATACAAAAAATGGTTAGATCTGATATTGGTTCTGCTGGTGTAGCATTTTCTTTAGATCCAGAAACTGGTAATAATTCAGCAATTGTAATTAATGGTTCATATGGTTTAGGAGAATTAGTTGTTTCAGGTGGAGTAAAACCAGATGAATTTATTATTAATAAAAGAGCACTTGCAGAGAAATTCCCAGATCCAATAGTTAGCCAAGTACTTGGAAATAAAAAAAATAAAATTATATTTTCTAATGGTTGTAAGGAAGTTCCAACAAATTTAGTAGAATTTAATACATTTTGTCTGTCAAACGAACAAGTTATTGAACTTTCAAATATTATTTTAAAACTTGAAATTCATTATTCATCACTACTAAACTGTTCTACTGGAATTGATGTTGAATGGGCAATTGATGGTATTGATAAACAAATATATATTGTTCAAACTAGACCAGAAACAGTTCATTCATCAAAAATAAATTCTAATAGTTTAGAGTTTATTCAATATATATTATTGGATACAGAGAAAAATAGATCAAAAGAAATTATTTTAAAGGGAATAGCTGTTGGTGATAAAATTTCTTCTGGAAAAGTCAAAAATCTTAAATCTATTAAAGAATTTAAAAAATTTAACCCTGGCGACATTCTTGTAACTAACACAACAACTCCAGATTGGGAACCAATTATGAAAATTTCTTCTGGAATAATTACAAATACTGGAGGTAGAACTTCTCACGCTGCAATTGTTGCTAGAGAACTAGGTATAAATGCAGTTGTTGGTACATCAACCGCAACTGAAATATTAAAAGACAATATGGAAATAACAATATCATGTGCAGATGGAGAAGAAGCAAATATATATTCAGGTAAATTAGATTATAATATAGAAAAAATTAAAATAAAAGACAATCTATCTAATTTAAATGTTAAATTAATGTTAAATTTAGCTAATCCTGATTCTGCATTTTCTAATTCATTAATTCCAAATTCAGGAGTTGGATTAGTAAGAATGGAATTTATAATAAACAATTGGATAAAAATACATCCTTTGGCTGCATGTGATTATCCTAATTTACCTAAAGAACTAATTAAAGATATTGAAAGTAAGTTTGGATGCTTAACAAATTTAAAAGATTATTTTATTTTTAAACTAGCACATGGAATTGCAAAAATAGCTTCTGCATTTTATCCTAAAGATACTATAGTTAGATTATCAGATTTTAAATCAAATGAATACAGAAACTTACTCGGTGGAACCATTTATGAACCAAATGAAGAAAATCCAATGATAGGATGGAGGGGTGCATCTAGATATTATTCAGAAGAATACAAAAAAGGGTTTGAATTAGAATGTCAAGCTATAAAATATGCAAGAGAAAAAATGGGAATGATAAATATAATACCAATGATACCATTTTGTAGAACTCCACAAGAGTGTGAATTAGTATTAAATCAAATGTCTATATTTGGATTAAAAAGAAAAGTGAATGGTTTGCAAGTATATTTAATGTGTGAAATCCCATCAAATGTAATTGAAGCAAATGAATTTAGTCCAATGATTGATGGAGTATCAATAGGTGGAAATGATTTACTTCAATTAACTTTAGGTGTAGACCGTGATAGTGAAAAAATAGCATATTTATCAGATGACAAAAATTTGTCTTATAGAAGAATGATATCAATGGCAATAAAAACTTATAAAGCAAATGGTGTTAAAGTTGGTTTTTGTGGACAACAACCATCAGATAGTATTGAGTTTGCAAAATTTTTAATTAATGAGGGTATTGATAGTATTTCAGTTATACCAGGATCAGCTCTAAAAACAATACAAAATTTGTCAGGTTATGTATAATTTTTATATTTGATATTTTAACATAATATATGTATCAACTTTATGTATGTGACTTTTTTTTAATACAAAAATATTTAGAATGTAATGATTATATTAAATTTATTAATACAACTAAAAAATTTAGATTTATTAAAAAACTTACTGTCTATTATAAACTAAATTTAGAATATTCTAATAAATATTATCATGACGATCAATTTAGACATAGAATTCACAAAAATATATACTGTCCACTACTACAAATTTCAGTAGTATATTTATTTAATCATAAAATTTTTAATTGTGAAAGAATAATGACTCATAAAGTTGTTCTTATATATTGTTCAAATATTGTTAATGTTTTACCACTAATTTACTCTAACACTGTTATTATTTACGGTTGTAATGGTATTAAAAATATACTACCACTTCTTCTTAATAGTTGTATTCAAAACTTACAAATTAAATCTTGTGCTAAACTAAATTTAACATCTGAAGGTTTAACTTATAGTTGTTAGTTACTTTTTTTTCTTATATATTTATATATGGATTATTATCAAAAATATTTAAAATACAAAATTAAATATAATAAATTAAAAAAAGAAAAACTAGATTTTTCAAATTTAAATTCTGATGCAAAAATTCAAATATATCAATATGGATTTGATTGTGATAAAATATTTAATAATTTGCCAAACAAAGAACTATTATATGAAATTTCTTCAAAAAATATTGATATAATTGATTTTGTAACTATTAGTCCTGAATTAATTGAAAATTTTAAAAACACTCCTTCTAATGTTTGTAATATTATTCCTAATTTATCACCAACTGAAATATCTTTTTGTAATTTAATTTATAATAAATGTTTTGTTTATACATTTGTAAAAAAATTCTCAGAATCTAAAAAATTAAATATTGATATTAATTTATTAAATACTATATTATTAAGACTAGGTCCAACAAATATAAATATACAAAGACTTATAAATTTAGGAGCTAATCAAATATATAATAGACATAGTCAACCTTTTGATGGTAGAATTATAGTTATTCCAGATGGTACACACATAATAGATAGAGAAGTATATAATTGGCATTTAATAACACAGTTAACTATTCCAAATTCTGTTGTTATTATTGGAATTGAAGCTTTTTCATCTAATGATTTAACAGATTTAATAATTCCTGATTCTGTCACAACTATTGGAGATGCTGCTTTTGAAGACAATAAACTAATTAATTTAAAACTTGGTAATTCAGTTATGATTATTAGTAGATCAGCATTTGCACATAATGAAATAAGTAGTTTAATAATTCCTACTTCAGTAACAACTATAAGTGATAAGGCTTTTTATACTAATAAAATTACAGAATTAATAATTCCAAATTCACTGACAATTATTGGTCCATCTTCTTTTAGAGATAATGAAATACATACACTTATAATTAGTAATTCAGTAACAACTATTGGTAGAAAATCTTTTGCAAATAATAAATTAAAAGTTTTAACTATTCCTAATTCAGTTTATTTAATAGGTAAACACGCATTTTTAAATAATCCATTAGAAAAAGTAATAATTCCTAACAGATTTAATACTGATTCAGAAAAAGAAAGGATATTTGGGTCAAAATATAATAAGTTAATAGAATTTATTATTATATAAATTATCTATTTAAAAATCTTGTTACTATTAATATTATTATATGAGCAATTTTAAATTTAAAAACTCATTTCCTTTTTCTAATAGATTAGATGAATCGCAGCGTGTAATGGAAAAATATTCTGATCGTGTACCAATAATTTGTGAAAAAAACACTAGTTGTAGAGATGCTCCTAATATTGATAAAACTAAATATTTAGTTCCTAGAGATCTTACTATTGGACAATTTATGTATGTAATTAGAAAAAGAATTAAATTAGGACCAGAAAAGGGGTTATTTTTATTTATAAATGAAAAAATATTACCATCATCTTTATGTATAAATGAAATTTATCATTCAGAAAAAGATATTGATGGATTTTTATATATAAGTTACGCTACTGAAAATACTTTTGGTAACATTAACTCGACTTTTGAATAGTTACCGGTATATGTGTATATCCTCTTAATTCAGAATATAATAGTCTATGATTTCCATCATAGACTATATAATTCTGTTCTTCACCTTCTATTAATGGTAAAGGGACCACATGAATAGGATTAAGTGATTCATTTGGCAAGTCAAGGAGTCTATCGAACTGATTGATATTTTCCAAATCATCATAATCTTTAGTCATTATCACAGAATCTACTGGAACAATTAAATCTGCCTTTCGTCCAGATTTAATTGTAAAATGATTTTTTTGTGAGTTTAGATTTTCTTCAAACCACTCGCCATTTTCTTCGGTGATAATATAATTATCAAGTTGGTCGAGTGATTGAAGATTGATAGGATTGATCGCATTGTAAGATTCAAATAAATTTTTGAATTCACCATCTTCATGTTTTGGAATAAAAGTATGACCAAGTTCAGTTTCTCCAATATACTTTGTTGGAAATAGAACACCAGGCATACTTTGAGTTGAAACCATCATAATGACGTCTCCAGGCAAAAGGTTTAAATAACTACGGACTGCTAGTAATTAATTAAAATATATAATCTAAATTTATGTCTATTTAGACAGTTATATAATACTTATAGTTTAATATAAACTTATTTTTTCAATTTTTTCCGCAAGGGAAAATAGTCCTTAATTAAAAAATATTTATATTTTTTAATTAAGCAGCGCAAGGGTCCCTGGCAATTTTTTTATTAATATGTTCAATAAAGTGGGTCAAAAAATTTAGCCCAGAGTTTTTAAAAAAGTATATATTAATTTATTAAAGTTTTAATGGGAAAGAAAGTAGATGTTAAAGATTTTCAGTCTAATAAGTCAACTAAACAGAATAAACAAAATAAAAAAAAACCAGTACCACCACCTGAAGAGCCACCTGAAGAATTTGTTGATGAATATTCACTTGACCAAGTAATTATTCCAACTTCAATTCCATCTAATAAATTAGATGAAGAATTTAGTGAAAAATGTTATGCTTATTCTTTACCTTTTGATTGGAAAGAAGAATATGAAAATAATAATGTTAATCCACAAGACAAAAAAAAAATTTCTAAAGTTTATAATAGACTTAAAAGAAAATTAATCGACAAATCAATACAATTAACAGATATACTTAAATTAGAAGGTATTACTTATGATGAAAGAACATCTTTACTTGAATCTTATGCTGTTATGCAAAGTTTAGATGTTGATTTATATGAATATTTAAAATTTAGAGATGGATTAAAAACACAAATTGAATATTTAAAATCAAGAAAAATACCTGTTAAAGATTTAATTGAAATTGAAAATAAAAAAACAGAACTTAAAAAAATAAATGTATCACCAAATGAAATTGAACATAAAATTCTAAAACTAAATATAGATTCTTATGCACAAGCACATATATATCAAAAATTTCTTAAACTTGAATCAATGAGTCCAATGGATTCTGAGTTTCATAAATTAAAAGAATGGATTGATACTGTTATTGACATTCCTTTTGCCACTATTAAATCTCCTACACAAACTATAAAAACTGAATCTATTAACTATATACTCACATGGGCTAAAGGTAAACTTGATTCTGAAATTTATGGAATGGATGGAATCAAAGAAGAACTTCTTCTTATTTTAAATCATAGATTAACTAATCCTAATTCTTCTGATCATTCTATTGCTTTAATTGGTCCTCCTGGTGTTGGAAAAACTAAAATTGTTAGAACACTTGCATCTATTTTATCTCTACCATTTGAACAAATTTCAATGGGAGGAGTAAATGATTCATCATTTTTAGATGGACATTCATATACATATGAAGGTGCAAGACCTGGTAAAATTGTAGAAGCATTTAAAAAGCTTGGATGTAAAAATGGAATATTATTTTTTGATGAAGTTGATAAAATCGGTATGTCAACAAAATCACAAGAAGTTTCAAATCAGTTACTTCATATTACAGATTTTACACAAAACACACATTTTTGTGATAAATACCTTCCTGAACTCCCAATTGATCTTTCAAAAATATGGTTTATTTTTTCATTAAATGATGAAAATCTAATGGATCCAATTTTAAAAAATCGTATGAATTTAATTAAAGTACCTGGGTATACTGCTAAAGACAAATTACAAATTATTGACAAATTTTTAATTGAACAAATTTGTTCTTCTCTACAAATGGACTCTTCACAAATTATTTTAACTACTGAAGTTAAAAATCATATTATTTCTAAATGCTCACAAGAAGATGGAATTAGAGATCTTAAAAGAGCTATTGAATCTCTATATAGAAAATTAGATATTTTATGTAAAGCAGTTCTTCCAGATGGAACATTTGGAGATTTAAAGCTTTCATTTGCATTAAAGAAATTTATTTTACCATATACTCTTACTATTCAAGATGCAAATTTATTATTAAAAAATTATATTAAAGAAAGTAAAATACCTCCTGGACTTTATATTTAATTTATATTTTTTATCTTTAATAAATATAAATGAAAGTTCTTTTGTTAATTTTATTTATACTTTTATTATTTAGAATTAATTCATGGTTTTTTAAAAAAGAGCATTTTGCCGATGACGAAACAAATGCAGAAGCTATTTCTGAAGAACAACCAGTTTCTGAAAAACAACCAATTTTTGAAGAACAACCAATTTTTGAAGAACAACCAATTTCTGAAGAACAACCAATTTCTGAAGAACAACCAATTTCTGAAGAACAATCTGTTTCTGAAGAACAATCTGTTTCTGAAGATGAGCCTGTTTCAGAAGATGAATCTGTTTCTGAAGAACAATCTGTTTCTGAAGAACAACCGAAAAAATCAAAAAAAAAGAAATCACAACCAAAAAAAAGTGCAGAGAGAGCAGGGAAAAAAGTTGCAATTAGTGTTGTTAAAAAATTACTTTTTAAAATTGGCACTGGACCTTTTGGTTGGATTGTTTTAATAGTTTCAGAAATTTTAAAAAATGTGTTAAATTTAGATCCGGAATCATTTAAAGACTGTCCAAAAGGATGGTATCAAGCAGATAAAATTCCAAGAAATATTCAAAAAGTAATTGAAGTTATTCCTGGAATTGGTGATTTATTTGGATTGGTTGGAAATAAACTATGTATTAAATTAGGATGTACAGATGATAAATTTAATCAAGACGGCCTTTGTTATAAAAAATGTAGAACAGGATATAAAAATGTTGGTCCTGTATGTTGGAAAAGATGTGGAAAAGATAAAGATGTCGGTGCATTATGTAGAGAAAGATGTCGAGATGGACATAAAGAAATAGGTGGAGTTTGTTATAAAAACTGTAAATCTGGATATAAAGATCTTGGACTTACATGTGTTAAAAAATAATATAATATAATATAAATATATATGTATATTATTATAATTTTTATTGTTATTTTTATTTTAATAAATTTATCATTACAAACTAATAGAGTTGAAAAATTTATTAATTGGAAAAAAATTGGTAGAAGCATTAAAAATACTGCAAATAAAGCAGGTGGTGCTATTAAAAATACTGCAAATAAAGCAGGTGGTGCTATTAAAAATACTGCAAATAAAGTTGGTGGCGAACTTGAAAAAGTTGCACCAATTCCAAAAAAATCTTATGTTCCTAAAACATATCCAAAAGCATCATATGGAATTGGTGTTGGTCAAATACCTTTAATGATTATTATGAGACCACTAAAACCTGGTGTGAAGGTTTCAAGAGTTAATTTATAAAATTTAAAAATAAAAAATATATATTATTATTATATAAATGGAAATTGAAACAATAGTAAGTATTGGTGTTATAATACTAATTTTATTTTTAGTATATAGAAAACCAACTATGGCTGAACATTTTAGTTTTGGAAGCAGTATAAGTAAAGCAACTAAAAGTATTTCAAAAGGCGCAAAAAAAGCTGCTGACAGTGCTGCTAAAGGTACTAAAAAAGCTGTTAAAACTGTTGGTAAAGCTGCTAAACCTGCTACAAAAGCTGTTGCTAAAGCTGCTAAACCTGCTACAAAAGCTATTACTAAAACTGCAAAAGATGCTACTAAAGCAGTAACAAAAACAGCTAAATCAATGACTAAGTCATCAAAATCTGGATCTGGATCTGGATCTAAAGAAGTTGTTGATATAACAAATACTACTTTACTTAATAATATTGATTCAACAAAAGGATTAACAAATGACACACAAAAAATTATTGATAGAACTATAAAAACATCAGATAGTGTTAATAAATCAATTAGTGGTTTATCAAGTAAAATAGAACAATTAAATGCAAGAATTAAATTTGCTAGTCAAAAGAAAATTTTTACATTATATTTAATTAGAAAAACTGCTGCAAAAATAGCATACTTAAATGGTCTTATTTCTGTTATTCCTTCTTTTAATTCTGGTTCAACAAAATCTAAAAAACAAATTGAAATTCTTAAAAGAAAAATTTATACACAAATATATGCTGTTAAAATTTATGTTATTAGAACAAACTCATATATATGTCAAACTACAAATTTATTCGCACAAATAAATTTTAATTATATTGATGTGATTGATACAAACAATGAACTTAAAAATCAAATTAATAGACTCAATACAATGATCACTGATACTAATAGAACAGTTAACACAACTAATGAAAAAATTACAAATGTTAATAATCAAATTACTGAAGCAACTACACCACAACCTGTTCCTGAAGAACAATCTGCTTCTGAAGAAGGAAATACAGCCGAAGCCTCATCTGAAGATGCTACAGCTACTGAATCTGAAACTGATTCTGCAACTGAATCTGAAGAAACAGAAGGTTTTGAAAATGTTTCTTTAATTGATCCATTAAATTTTAGTCTTGAACCAGTTGTATTCCCAACAAATATAGTAATTCCATCTATAATTCCAACACTTGTTGTAAATGAATTAGTAGCTCCACAATTTGTTGAACCTAAATTAGATATTTTATTTCCTAAAACATCAGCACCTTCACCTGCTCCAAGTTTTACATCTCAATCAGATGCAGATTTATTATTTGATTTACAAGCTGAAAGTGAACTCGAAATATTTTTACCAAAAGAAGAAAATGTTATTATTCCAGCTGATGCAGATCCTGTAGATATAGATGCTGAAAATCAAATTATTTATGAATTAAGAACAAATATATAAATAAAATAAATGTATTAACAAAATTTTTGTAAAATACTATGAATTTCTGCCATTGACCTGCAGTCTATTTCATTATAGTATTCAATATCTTTTAGAATTTTACTATCCAATAAATCAGATTTATAATATATATAAGCCTGATTCATTGCATCTAATCCTCCTGACACACTATCATCCCAATTTACTGGTGTTAAACCAGCTTTATATAATGCTCTTGTAATACTTTTTAATTTAAAATCAAATGCACCTTTAACACAAATTTCATCATCTTTAAACCATTTACACATGTCAAAAAATTCAAATTTATCTGATATGTTAACATATGGTTTTAAATTTATATTTTCATAATTTGACCAGTGAAATATTGGTATTTCTGAACATGAACAGGTTTGTTCTATTTCACTTATTCTCTCCTCAAACTCTTTTATTATTCTTTCTTCCTCACTCGCATCTATTGTTTTTGCAGTAAATACATTAAATTCCCATTTTGATCCTATTTGAACACCTAATCCTATCATAAATATAAAATTTGGTCTTTCTATATTTAAATTATAAACAGTTTTACCTATTGTCTCTATGTCAACATAACATTTAACTGGGGATGTTTTCCATTTACCATAATTTGAAATATTTGACCATGTTATAATTTCTTCATTTTCTAGTCTATTAACATCAATTATCGCATCAATTAAACTCGCTAATTTTGATTTTTGGTTTATTCCCAAAATTTCCGAGTTAATTCTTGGATCATCATATTTTGATATACCTCGAGCTAAAGCTAAATCTCTTGATCTTTTTCCAACTGAATACAACATTGTTATCTCTTTATTTTTATTTGCTAAATCCTTTTTCACTGAATGAAATTCAGAATCAAATGTGTTTTTCATATTTGGATAAAGTCTTGGATCATTTGGTGGATCAACACATAAACTACTATTTGTTTTTACCTCTTTTAACCATTCAACTGCCTCAACTGTTTTATCAATATTTTCTTGTTCTGTTACAGTTGCAAAATCTATTATACCTAATTTTTCAAAAGGGTCTGTAAAATTTTCTGTTGTCATTATTTTATTTACTGATCTATCACGAATATAACTCTTACCTATTACAAAACCACGTGTTGATTTATTAGATTGGATTTTATTAACTGCATCTGTATATATCCATATTTGGGCCTTATATGGTTTCACTGATATTTCATTAACAATATAATCACAACTTGATCTTAATTTTATTGTTGACCACTTTATATCATAAACCTCATATAATGGTTCTACCCCTTCTTTAATTGGATAAGATGGAAATATTTTTGGTGCATAATCCGATCTTATTAAAATATCAGCACAACCAAATGTTTTATTTGTATGATTCCAAAGTACAGGTTGATAAATAATTGGAATTTTAGAATTAATAGCTTTAATTGTCTGGTTATATTTTTCTAAACTCCTTGCCTCATAACTTTTTGCTATTTCAATAAAATCTTTTACTGGAACAAGAGATTTAATTCTTTCAATTATTTTTTTTTCAAACTTATTACCATTATCAAATATTCGTGATAAAAAACTATCACTTGTTTCTGAATTTAGTCTTGGTCTTTTAAATGTCTTTTCTTTTAAAAAATCAATAATTGGATCATCTAACATATAATTTCTTGTACTACTTGCTGTAATCCAACTATTATCTGGTGTTTCAATATTAGTTGTTTTTTTTCTTTTTTTATTTTCACATAATAATTTGTATTCATTTGTTGATATAATTTCTCCTTCATTATTTACACATAAAATATGTGGAATAAAATTCCATTTTGATACTAATAAATTTAAATGTTCTTTTTGTTCTTGAGATAATTTTATGTTTTCACATTCTGAAATAATAATCTCACACATTTTTGTTTCATAAAAACCTAATGGTGAACAACCATTATAACCTAATCCTTTCGGTATTGTTTTTACTCCAATCTGTTTAGCTATTTTTAGTATAGATGGACTAACAAATGGATTTGAATATTTAATTTTTTCCAGTTGTAAAAAGACCTTGTCAATTTTATTTCTAAGTACAGTTTCCATTTGGTTTATTTATAAACAATATAAACCAAATTACTTAATAGATAATTTTATCAATTTTTTATTTAATAATATCTTCTTCTCATCCTTCTTATATGCTTTACTTTCTTAACATGTGGAGTTGATGTTGTATATGTTGATGAATAACTTGTTGGTCCTCCAAAGGAGCCCTGCAAACCAGGTCCATACCATGAATAATAATATGGATTTAACCAATAATCTAATGGATTATAATAATAATATGGTGTTCCAAAAACATAGTCATAAAATAAACCAGAACTTCCATATGGAATTGTGTCATAAACTATTTTATTTTTATTATTTGATATATCTGATGTAAATAGTTCAGGATTATATATTTTCTCTAAAGATGGTTCATTATGAAGATTTAATGAGATAACAAAAACGATTAATAACAATAATATTACTCCTGTTATTCCTATCATATTATACTATATATTTAATATAGAAAATAAAGATTGAAATTTTTATATTTAACAGATATAAATAAATATGTATTATATCTTATAATGGATTCTATAGCCAAAAAATCGTTTGACAATCAAGTTTTGTCAGATTTACTTGCTAAGGGTAAGAAAGGGGACGAGTTCGAAATTAGTTTTAAACAAAATGATTATAAAATTACTCTCGAAAAATATATTACCCTTTTAAAATATCTTGTAAGTACTAGCAAACATAAAAATTTTAAAATAGAAAAATCAGACTATTTAAACGTTTCATATAATTATGATTATGAAAGTTTTAATAATTATAGAATTACAGTTAACGGATTAGAAAATATTAATACTAAACTTGCATCTATTGCTCATAGAGAAAACCATGTTATATTTTCAATGTTACTCTCTGAGTTTATAAATAAAGGTTCCGAGAGTAATATTGAAGTTATGAATAAAGTTAAAGAAAAAAAAAATATGATTGATTTTGAAGAACATGGCTTAAGAGCAAGACTTGCTTCTGAAAAAGAAATTCCTAAATCACTTTATACAGAACTTCAAAAACTTGGAGAAAAAGAACGTAGATATATTAGTTTTAGATTTATTCAACGTGTAAGTTTAATTATTGAAGATAATCCAAATTATACTTTTAGAATAGATCTCTCACAAGTTAAATCTTCTTTAAAACCAAATTTACTTGAAAAAAGTCCTCCAAATACAGAACTCGAATTTGAATTAACTATTAAATCACCATTAAAAGAAAAAGATATTAAAGCAGCTACTGAAAATTTAGTTGAATATATAAATAATATACAAAAAGTTTTACAAAAATCAACTCTTGTTGTTTCAAAACAATCTAATGGACAAATTATTGATGCATTTAAAAAGTTAATTTTTGGTGAACAAGAGGTTTTAATTAAAGATTTACCTGGTATGCAAACACAAGCCGCTGAAATTCCACATATTGTTGATTTGATTCCTAATCGTTATACTGTAACTGATAAAGCTGACGGTGAAAGATGTTTTATGTTTATTACTGATGGTAATATATACTTAATATCTAATACTTTAGAAATTAAACAACTTGATCCTAAAGATATGGGTTTATCTATCAAAGATATTACTGAATATAATTCTACTGTTCTTGATGGTGAATATATTTTTATTGGAGCTAAACAAAAATTTATATTTTTAGGATTTGACTGTTTATTTTCTAAAGGTGAAGACTTAAGAAAAGAACCTAAACTTGAAGTACGTTTAAGAGCATTACAACTTTGTACTAAAAATTTATTTGGACAAAAATTTGATAATACTCAGTATATTGGAGATTTTGATATTAAAAAAATAAATCAACATTATACATCTAGTATCAAACAGTTTATTGGTGAACTTAATGAAAAACTTAATTCTAAAAAAACTGGCTCTAATATTATAATGGCTAAGAATTTTATTTTTCCAATGGGTGCACATCCATGTGAAGTTTTTACTGGTGCATCTCTTATTTGGAACTTATATACTATTAATGCAGAACTTGGTTGTCCTTATATTCTTGATGGTATTATTTTTACTCCTTGTGACCAAATATATACTAGAAATCTTAGAGAAACTAAAAATAGAATTTATAAATGGAAACCATCTAGTAAAAATTCTATTGACTTTTATGTTGAATATGAACGTGATAAATTAACAAATGCAATTTTAAATGTTTATGATGATTCTGAATCTAATGAACAACTTGCAGATAAGAAAATTTCTGACTTGGAAGAAGAAATTGCTCATGAAGATGTTGGTAGATTTAAAGTTAAAGGCTCTGTTTATAGAATTCTTAATTTACATGTTGGTAAAATTGAAGGTGGGAAAGAATTTCCTGTGTTATTCCAAAAAGATAAAGATAACTATATTGCAAATCTATTTTTATCAAATGGTGAAGCTAGAGATATTGAAGGTAATATTATTCAAGATAAAACTGTTGTTGAATTTAGTTATTTAAATGATATTACTATTCCTTCTGGTTTTAGATGGGTTCCACTGAGAACAAGATTTGATAAAACAGATTCTGTCAATATGTTTAAACGTAAGTATGGAAATAACTCTGAAATTGCTGAAAAAACATGGAGATCTATTATGGATGGTGTTGAATCATCTGATATTGAACTTTTATCATCTCCTGAAACTTATGAAGCACATAATAGAAAACTTAAATCTAAAATTACTTCTGATGTTATCACTGCTGAACGTAGAGAAAATATTTATTACCAAGTCACAACTAATTTAGCTAAACCAATGAGAGAATTTCATAACTGGGTTAAGTCAAATCTTATTTATACATATTGTTCTGAAAAATCTATTCTTAACTCTCGTAGAAAAATGGATGTTTTAGAAATAGCTTGTGGTATTGGTGGAGATATTGGTAAATTTTATCATAGTAGAGTTGGATCTTATGTTGGTTTTGATATTGATCCAAATGGTATTTACTCTGGTTCTAATGGTGCATTATCAAGATATCAAGACTTTAAAAAGAAATTTCCAAACTTCCCAAAAATGAATTTTTTAGTTGCTGACGGTGGCGCTTTACTCACTGTTGAAGACCAAACTAGAGCTATGGGTACGATGAATGATCAAAATAAAAAATTAATTACTGATATTTTTGAAAGATCTGACTTTAAACAATATGATATTATTAATTGTCAATTTGCTGTTCACTACTTTTTTAAGTCTGACAATACACTTAACAATTTTATCGCAAATGTTAGTAAATTTTTAAAACCATCTGGATATCTACTTATTACTACTTTTGATGCTGATACTGTTAATTCCTCTTTTAATGAAGCTGGACATATCACTTCTAATTATACTACTCCTGAAGGAGAAAAAAAAGATATGTTTGATGTTATCCGAAAATATGAGGTTGGTACTAATATTAATAAAACTGGTATTCCTATTGATGTACATATTCCTTCTTTTGAAGAAGGTGTATATTTCACTGAATATTTAGTTTCTAAAGACTTTTTTGTTAAAAAAATGGAATCTGCTGGATTTAGATTAGATGACACTGATCTATTTGTTAATATTTTTAATAAACACAAATATTTCTTTGATTATGCTGCTAAGTATGAAGAAAATCGTAAAAATAAAGAATGGTATATGAAAGTAAAAGAATATTATAATCATGATGACCCTATTAATAAATCTTGTTTCACATATACTAGACTTAATAGATTTTATGTTTTCCAAAAAAAAGATGATGGGAAAACTTCATTAGATGGACCTAAATATACTTTTAATAAAACAAAATCTTCTAAAAAATAAAATAATCTAACTGTTTTCAATATCAATTAAATTTACTTTAGTTAATGGTGTATTATAACCATAAATTTTTATTTTATAATATGAATCTATTCTTAATTTTAATATTTTACTATGTAAATTATTACATCCTAAAATATGATTTGTTAGTATATTATAATCATTTAATTCTGAATCTATTATTATTCTTCCACTTACTATTGATCTTAATTGTATTATCACTGTTCTTACTGTTAAATATCCATACAATTGATCTAAAACAAATAGTAACACACATAATAATACCCAAATAAGATATGCTTTTGCAATATATAATAAAATCGTTGTTATCATTTGTTTTATCTATTTATTTACATATTTATTTAATTAATTAAAAAAACAATTTTTTTGATTTAAAAACTTAGATATTATTCTTAATATATTATGAATAACTCATTTATACCTTTAGGTCTACTTGTTAATACTTCAACCTATTATGGTCCTCTTGATTATACTTTACAAATAACTAATAATATTAAAACACTTGATACTACTTTTAGTTCAAAATTTAATTTATTTTCAGATCCTATTCCAAATACTATTGATCAAATTATTAATACATGGCCTGGAATTACAGATTTAGTCGCAAAACTTGATATTTATGATCAAGTTTCTTTTACTGTTTCAATTGGTTGTTGGACTGTTAAAGATGCACATTTAATGACATTTCAAGATGAATTTCAAAGAGCAAGATTCAGAAAAAATTTTCAAGATAGACAAGTAATTAGTGTACGAGAATTAAAACAACATTATAATATTGTTGATGAACGAGATGAACAAGTTATAGCTTTTGTGGAAAAAATAACAAAGGAATTTGAATTAAATTCAACTCAAGAGTATTTAATTGTTGACTTAATAAATAAAGAAATAAGTTCAGAAGTGGTTTCTAATTATTCATTAGGTTACAAATGTTTATTTAAAAGTCTTGAACTTGATTCAAATTTTCAAACTTTAAGTATTTATTTTATTATTTGTGACTATTATAATTTAGCAAAAACATTTACCTCAAATTTAGGTTCAAAATACAGATTAGAAATTAAATTATCTAAAACTTTACCAAATAATATAGATGAGTTATTGGCTACTTCATCTAAACTTTGTATTAAAGTCCCAAGTATTACTTCTGAAAACTTTAATAAATATTTACAACTTATTGATAAACTAAAAAATTGGTCTAAATATAATCAAGTTGACATGTTTGCTAAAGAAATTCTCAATTCAAATTCAGAAAATTATGTTGAGTATGTGAATAAAATTTTAGGTTGTGAAACTAAAATTAATAACTCACTGTTTAATATGGGTTATGTTGAAACAATTGATCATGATAATATGCTAAAAGAATTACAATTACAGATGAGTTGTGTACCATATGATCCAAATGGTGATATTAATGAATCATTTTATTAATATTCAATATCAATAATTTGTTCTTTAGTACCAATAGATCTACTTGTCATTCCATAACAGTATATTGTGTATTTTTTATTAATTTTTAATTTAACCCAATCATTAATGGCATCTTTTTTAGCAAACCAACTATTATCACATAGTTCATATATATTTGCATTAGAATCAACAATAATATATTTAGTAAATCCCCAAGATGTAATAGTAAATTTTTGCTTTATAACAATACTTTTAGATTTTCTTGTTAAATATATATAGGCAATTTGTAAAATTATTAATGAGTAAAATATAATTAATATTATTGATATAAATTCCATTTACTTGATTTAATTAAATTATTTAGTTAAATCAAATTATTTAATTATTCAATTTTTTCCCTACAAGGAAAATAGCCCCTGGCAATTTTTTATTCTGAAGAGTTTACATATATATCTTGAAAATACACAGTTGACTCTTCTAATTCATTATTTGCCAAACTAGAACTATTGGATGTATAAAAACAGCAACAAAACCATTGATAAAATTTTAACATATTATATTTAATATATCTTTATAATTTAATAATTTAAAATATTCATTTGAACATCCAACAAATATATCATAAACTGTTTTATTTACCTCAAATATTTTTAAACCTATTGAATAATATTTTATGTCTGGTATCTCCATAAATTCTCTTTTAAATGTATATGATATTAAATTTGTAAAAGCAACTAAATAAACATTTCCATTTGATTTATATACAGTATTTATTTCTTTCATTTTTATAATAATATCTTTTGTACTACCTATTTTAAACATATATTTATTTATTAATGCATTAAAAACTAAACAAAGATAAAATATATTTTCTGGTATTAAATGTTTTAATGCTAGAATCGATTTTACTATTTCCAAATTTACTTCTTGATTAAAGTTTATATCATCTGATTTTTCAAAACTTGAACGATCATATTCTGTATCAGATTCATATGTTTCAAGTAGTTGATTTACTAGATCTTTATCTGTCATCTTGACCAGGCATATTATAGGTTTATATTAAAAGTTTTTTATATTTGTAGAAGAAAATTTAATTTTTATACAATACTGCAAATTCACCAAATAAATCTTCCGCTATTAAATTATATATTTCTTTCGCATCTGTTAAAGACTGAATTTTTCCAATACGTATTACTCTATTATCTTTACTCACCGAAACCTCATAACCATCAGATTTTTGTTTAATATGATGAAGTTCTGAACCTGATTTGTTATATGAATTTTCTGCTGGAGTTGCTAATCTTAAATTAGAATCACGAGCATCTAATTTATCTCTATTTACATGATCCACATACAACCCATCATTTCTATAAACACCTGATTTACAAAACCATATATATCTATGGAGGGGTACTCTCCCTCCATTAATATATGCAAATGGATAACCATCTTTTCCTAAATACCATTTATAGGGAATTACTGCATCTATTCTTCCAACTGAAACCTTAGCATATGGTTTTGTATGCATATCCTTTGATGCTCCTCCATGTAACTCTATTAAATACTCTGGGTCTGTCATTTGTTAAGTTTAATTATAGGGTATTTTTTAAATTAAAAATTGATTTTTTATTTAATTGAATTAATTAACCTAATTCATTTAATATAATATATAAGAAAAATGACTAGGTTAACTGTTCAACTGCTTTTTTCTAAAGACCAAAATACCCAACCTGCTTCAATCCTTCAATGTGATACATCTGGTGAGTATTTACCATTTAATTTTTTTGATTGGAGAGATTCTATCCATTATTTGTTATGGACTGAATTTCAAAAAATTAATCCCAGAGAACAAACTACTTTTAGTTCCTGGTGTAACATCTATGGATACGATTCTGATGAGGAATTTAATGGTGATTTAAATGAATTTGGCAACTGTGATAACCTCCCAACTGTCTTCACATCAATTGGATCATTTGAGCTTTTTGAAAAATTAGATGAATTAGATGCTTGGACTTGTGGAGGTGAGGAATCTGAAGATGTAGAATATGATGTAGATGATAATTAACATTAAATTTATTTATAAAATTAAAATAAATTATTTTATTTAATGTATATATACTTCAACAAAAAATTAAGATTTTGTTTCATCCATTTTTCTCATATATTGAAATAATCCTAATGTTAATATTGATCCAACTGTAACCCACATTAAACTATTATTATTTAATGGATATAATGAAATTGAACCAGCTATAAATAATATTGCAAATTTTAATAAAATAGAAGTATCAAACATTTTATTTAACCATTTTGGCACTGGTTGTAAAGTATAACCCATATATACACCTGTTATTAATAATAAGAACACACGTAAATAGTTATTGCTAAAAATATTATTAGTAGTTTCAACAAATAAATTCATAAATTCCATAATATATATATATATATATATTATTTATAATTTAATTAATAAAATAATTTATTTAATGTACATATGCTTCTGCAACAAATCCATGTGTTGAATCATCCATTTTCTTTATTGACTGAATTAGTTCATTAATTTCTTCTGAATTAGTTACTTCAACCATATCAAAATCTTCTACAGTTGACCCAATTAAATTTCCAATTGGATCCAAAGTATTTACTATCCAAACTGATGGATAAGTATATGTTGGAGGTGAATCTGTAGACTGTAAACATCTAAAACATATCATAAAATATTTTCTATAATCATCAAATGATCTAACAAATCCCTTTACTAAATTTCTTGCAGAATAATCTGGTGCACCATCTTTATCAGATGCAAATTTATACTCACATTTATAAAATTTGTAAGGACTGGATTTGACCAGTTGTTCAAATTGCTCATAGTCTCCAGAAAAAAATGCTCTCTTCAAGTCTTCCATATTTGCAATAACAGAAAATCTAGGAGGGGGTGGAGCTGATTCCTCTTCATCTTCTTCATCATCAGATTCAGATTTAGGTTTGGATTTAAGTTTAGGCTGAGTTTGTGCTTGAGGTTGAGTTTTTGGTTTAGGTGGTTCAACTGGTTTTGTTGCCTTGACTAGTTCTTTAAGACGAACATTTTCTTTAAGTAAAAGATCTTTTTGTTCTTCTAAAGTTAAGCCATCTGTGAGAACAACTAATTCACCTAGCCCTTGAACATCCTTTGCCTTCAAAGAACTATAAATAGCTTCATTTTGCTTTAAAAGTCCTGCAATTTGTTTATCCATATTTATTTGTATATTACTTAATTTATTTAGTCCAATAAATTAATTTAGCAATTTTTTTATTTGATCAAATTAATCAAAAAATGTAATATACAAAAGACTAACACAAGTAAAATAGAAAAACAAAGAGTTGCAATTATCCAATCTCTTCTGTCAACTTCATTATATGCTAATTGTGCTTTGTTAATTAAAACTTGCACTTCTTTTTTAAGAGCTTGATTTTCTGCTATTAGTTCGTCCATTAGGTTTATTAAAAATTTAATTAAATTTCTCAATAAACAGATAAATCAATTTTTATATATAAAAGTATCAAAAAATATCAACTTTTGTTATACAAGTTGCAAGCTTCCCAAACATGAAAATTTAATTACTCAATCTTATAATAAATTACAACACAAATAATATTTTTAAATAAAATTTAAAAAATTAAATACTAAATAAGCTATCCAACAAATAAACACAAAAAAATTAAATATTATGATACTACCAATAATACTATTTTTTCTGTCAACTTCAACATATGCTTTTTGTGTTTTATAAATTAAAACTTGCATTTCTTTTTTAATTGTTTGATTTTCTTTATGTAGATTTTTTAATTTTGTTTCAAGTGCTTCAACTAACATTGTTCCATTTGAAACAACATCTCTTAGATAATTATTTTCTTCAATTAGTTCTTCCATTTAATTTATTTAAATTAATTATTTAATCTTCTAGTTATTAAATAAATCAATTTTTCCCATATATTAAACTGTTATATTTTATTACAACAGCTCCAAAAGGCGCAAGGGAAATAGCCCTTTAGGCAATTTTTTTATTAAAAGCTAAAAAATTGATTTATCTGTATATTGATTTTAATTTTATTATATATATTTAATGAATTATACAATACGTCAACATAAATTTAATTCATGTATTATATATTTGTTTGCAGTAAATAAAAATAATCCAAGTTATGTAATAAAAAATTCTGATAAAATTGATAAAGAACATACATTTTACCAAATACCACATCCTGCATTTAAGTCCTTTGATAGTTACTATTATAAAATAAATTCTGAAACAATTATAAAATTAGATAATAATGAAATTAAAGCAGATCAAATTTATGATTTTCCTCCTAATGATTCAGAAGATAACTATACTAGTATTTTAGTTGGTAAGTTAAATCCAGATTTAACAACTTTATTTAATTATAGGTCTCAATGTACAACTATAAATTTACTAAAACAACTAATTAATTTGTATTCTGAGATTTTAAATCTTAAAGATGAATGTTTTAATAAATTTGGTTTTGTTCATGGAGATTTTAAGTCAAATAATATACTTGTTAATCCAAGTAATTTTAAATTAATACAATTTATTGATTTTGAATTTTCTATGTGTTTTACAAGTCCTGATTCAACAAAAAATTTAGAATTTAATGATATGGTTTTGTATTTGTGTGTTCCACCAACATTTGAAATAACAGGAGATTTTGGTAGACTTTTTGATATTTATTTGTTAGCATTAGAACTTAAAGTTTTCTATAAATTTTCTATTCATTTTTTATTCGAGCTTGAAAGATTATTTGAAAATGTTAGTGTCAAAAATGAATCAAATGCTTTTATTGATTTTTTTCTTATTCTTCTAGCAGTTAAAACTATTCGTAATTCTGAACTTTTTAATAAATTAGATAACACACTTCGAATAGAATTGTTTAGTATTAGAGACACTATTATCAGCTTTAATCCAGATCTAAATGTATTCTTACCTTCAAATATTCCTTTGTTAAAATCAAGACTTGAATACTTAAAACTTACTATAAAAAATTTGAAAAATTCCTGAATTGACTATTAATTTAATAATCCAAGTAAAAAATGTGCGATTTAATATATATTAAAGAATGGAATAATTTAACTATGTACCAAGGATTTATTAATCCTTCTACTAAATTATATGAAGGTAATGGTAGAATTAAATTTCTAAATCCAAATTCTTCAACTCAAGTTTATTCTGGAACTTTTTCTCAAGGAAAGCTAACTGGCTCTGGAACTATCTGGTATTCTGATGGTACTATTTATAAGGGACAAGTTGTTGATGGAAAAAGAAACGGAATGGGCTCTCTTTATGCTTCCAATGGCAAATTTCAATATGATGGTCAGTGGTTAAATGATATTATTGATAAACCAATTTATACCCCTATAATGGAATCTGGTGTACTTGTATCTCAGGGATTTAAATCTGGGGATAAATTTGATGGATGGTTTATTACTCATTACTTGGGATCTATTAATACAATTAAATTTTATGAAGATGGTATTGCAACAAAAGGATTTGGGTCTTTTCAAGAAAACTCTAATCTAAAGTATAAAGTTAACTATAAAAATAAAACATCATCACCATCATTAATTATTGTTAAATTTTTGTTTGAAACACTTCCTAAATTAAATAAACCAGGTAATTTAGTTGAGTTTTTATCTAATCCTGACAATATTACACTACTTGATGAACTTTCATTTCCATATGATAGTAAAACTGGAGAAGGAGATTTAAAGGCAGACTATAAAATTTTTAGTTCAACTGGACTTGAACAAATATGTAAACATTTACAATACTCAGATAATAAAGTTTGTATTAATTATGTTGGTTCATATGCTTATATTGGATTAATTGAATCTTCAAACCCATCAAAACTTTTAAATGGAAAACTCTATCTACTTGTTCAACCTGAATTAAAACATTCAATTAGAATTAATGAAACAAATATTTCGTTAAACTATGAATTAATTGGTGATGATATTACTCTAAAAGAGGAAGGTGAATTTATAATTAGAAATAATCATTATTTACTAGAAGGTACTGGTGAAAAAATTGATGGAACAAATAAATATGTTGGTACTTTTGAAAATGGAGAAATTAAACAAGGCATTTTATATAAATCAAATATTAAAATATATGAAGGATCATTTACTTCTAATAAATTTAATGGATTTGGTACTGAATGGTCTAGTAATGGACATATGAGATATCAAGGTGAATATAAAAATGGTAAATTCCATGGTAATGGAACATCATATTATCCAAATGCAGAAACAGAATCAGTTGAATATGTTGGTAATTGGTCAAATGATCAAAAACATGGTCAAGGAACTTTATTTTCTGTTAGTGGCGATGAAATTTTTACTGGAGAATTCTATCGTGATCAAATTGCTTAAAAATTTTCTTTAACTATTATATAGAATGATTAATTATATTTCATTTATTTTAATTTTATGTATTTTATTTTATATTTATACTCAAACATCTTCGTCTGAACATTTTAAATTAAAAGATGACTTTGTTGTTTATATTGTGTGGAATGATTTAATTAATCCCTATGGTCTTGGTGACAGATTAAGAGGCTCTATTGCTATCTATCAGTATTGTGATGCATACAATATTAAATGTGTTTTTGATCCTAGATTTAGTGCTTTTGGTAAATTTTTTGAATCTAGTAAATCAAATGATTTAGATTTAAGAGTTAATTTAAAAACTCCTGTTTATCAAATATTAACATCTGGTGGGTCTAATTCAATTAAAATGTTTTTAAATAATAAAATGGATGAACAAGAAATAAATTCTTTAGTTGAAAACACTGTTTTTGAAATAAATAATAATCAAACTTTAAAAGATTATATGGACAAGATAATTTCTAACAACAATTTTTCAAATGATGGATACGTTTGTGTTTTTAGTAATTTAGAAGCAACTCTTCCATTAACTAATAATGATTTTGAATTCTATCAATCAATTACTAAAGTTATACCTACATTGGAAAATAAAATTCAAAATATTTTAAATAATCTTCCACAAAACTATTCTATACAACATTTTAGATTTTCTGATAGTCCAGAACCATCTGATATTGAATGTAAAAATGCATTAAAACTACTAAAACAAAATTTAAAACCAACTGACATTTTAATGTCTAATTCTTTTAAATTTAAAACTTTAGTTAAAGAAAAATTAAATATATTCACATTAAATTGTGATGAATGTAAATCTAAAAATTTACATATTGCATTTGATCCCTTTGATCCAATAATAGAATTTACATTAATAGAATATAGTTTAATTACAAAAGCTTCTTTTATTCATACATATAGTAAATATTCATGGATATCTAATTTTGTTTCTTGGCCTGCTAAATTTTATTTAATTGATATCACTAATACACAAATTTAATTTTTTATATACTAATCTTTTTATATACTCCAATTAATAGGTCCTGTTAGTTTTTCAACTGCAAGAAAAATTCCTGATGAAAAAAATCCACCACGATTAGCCGATAATGGTGATGGATGAGTTCCGTACACACATCTAGACTTTGCATCTGCAATATATTTGTTTTTATTCTTTGCATATGAACCTAAGAGCAGGAACACAGTTTTAGAATTATTTTTCCCAATCCACTCAATTACTGAGTCTGTAAACTTCTCCCAAAGTTGCAAATGTGAACCTGGTTCTGCACATTCAACAGTTAGTGCTGAATTCAAAAGAAAGATTTTCTCTTGATCAAACCATCGGGTTAAATCCCCATGGGTAAAACTATAACCCCGGTCTGGGAATTCTAACTTGAGTTCTTTATAGATGTTATATAAAGATGGGGGAATTGTTATTTTTTCTGGTACTGAAAAAGATAGTCCCATTGCCTGGCCTAACCCATGATAAGGATCTTGTCCCAATAACACTAATTTAATTTCTTGAATATCCATTGAAAACACTCGAAAAATATTTTCTTTACGGGGGAAAATTGCTTTCCCATTCCAATCAATTGATTGAATAATTTGAATTAGTTCTAAATTATGTAAAAGAAAAAAAGGTTTCCATGATTCATGAATTGATTGAGTTAATTGATCAAGTAAAATAATAGCTTGAGAATCCATATTATTAGTTAGTTATATTTTATTAATTAAATTCAATAAATAAATTAAATCAATTTTTTTTTGTTATTTAACTGTCAAGCATCCAGTTATCATTCCATACATCTTTTAAATTTGCTAGTTCGAGTTTATCAGTTATAACTTGCCAAGCAGAAAGTATAGATAAATGAGACAAATCACAAACTATTTTTTTTAAATAATCTAATGATTCATCTTTTGATGGCATTTTATTTTTAAATGATAAATATGTTATCCTTGATCTAAATTCAGCCATTTGTGCCCATTGAGGAATATCACTGCAAATATTTAATTGTCTGAATAGTTTAATTGCATTTGGAGTTAATTGACTTTCACTTTGATCCAGTTCTTTACTAGAATCAAATGATAAAAACCAATTTTGTTTTGCATCATTAGTTTGAGTCAAATAAGTTTCCCATGTAGGGAACTGTGAATATTTCAAATGTATTATCTCATGCATTGATTTAATTATTGAAATAACTTCTGATTCATTTCCATTTACACCTGATCTTCCAATAAATAACTTGTGCAAATCTTTTAACTTCATTGAATATGTTAAAACAGTACATTTATTTCCTATATTCATTGTATTAAATATTTCATATGGGATTAACCTATTCCATTCTCCTCTAATTTGTTGTATTTCTTCAATAAGTTGTTTTTGAAATCTTGTATCTAAATGTGTGTCATAAAGTTCATTGTAAATTCTATACAAAGGTTTGTTCATTGCATTTGTTTTAGATGTTGTTAGTCTAGCTACTTTAGCTTCAGAATGAGCTATTAGTTCAAGTGATGCCTCAATACTACACCCAGCAATTAAAAAAGTTACCAAATTCTCACCCGAAAAAATTCCTAAATCACTTAGTAAAATAATACCCGGTTTAATTACATATTTATTTGATATAACAATCCCTCCAGACATCTGAACAAGTTGAATCATATGATTTGTTTTAGATGTTATTGTTTGGTTTTGATTTAAAGTCAAGTTAAATATTCTTGAGCTTATTGACTCAATTGTATCTAATGGATTCCCTTCCGGGTACCTTCGGTTCACATCATATGATAAATATATAGGATCAAAAATTGGATAAACTTCATTCCAAGTATCATAGTCATCAGACGATATAAAGCCTTTGGATACTAATATGCTCAAGTATTGACTATACATTTGTTGACATAAAATTATTGACTGGGGTGTTATTACATCCATATCTAAAAACTTTTTAATTTGTTCAAAGTAGCTTTCTGATTCAGATACAAAGTAAAATTTAAAAAATATTAAACTTTGTCCTATTAAATATCTTTTGAATGCTTTAGTTTGTCTTTGTTCAAATGGTTCTGGCTGAACCTGAGTAATAAAAAGTTTACAAATTAATTTGTTAAAGATAAAATTAAATATCTGTTCAAATATATCTTCTTCTGTATTAGAGCTAATAATCTCAATCATTTGGTCTATTGTATATAAATTATCAAATGAATTAATATATGGGTTGAGTGAGTCATACCATGAAATAAAATCATAAGATTTTGAAACTAGATTCTCATAATTTGCACATGTCCATTTATAATCTGAAACAAAAAATGGAGTATATTTTTCAACAAATAATTTTAAATTAGAATCTGAAGAATTATTAGACTCTAGCAATGTTCTGTATGGGTTTTGGTCACCCAATAAGCAAAATTTATAATTTGCCCACATTATCTTTTTTAAGTTTGACATATAACTATTAATATCTCCCCCATAATCAAGTTTTATTCCTGTGTCTACAAATAAATTATAAATCCTTCTCTTTGAATAATCATATTCAATTCCTGATTTAACAAGAGTGTCAACAAATGCCATATCAGACATTGCCATTGTAAAAGACTCTGACATCATTCTCCAACATATATATATTTGTGAATGGAGTGGAGAATTAATACCAGTAAAAATTAAATCAGGTATTCCAAAATGTCCAAAATCATGTGCCATAAAAGTACATTCGTGTATTTCATCTGATTTTGGTACTAAAGGGATTCCTCCATTTAATCCAGGGCACCAATAATTTTTAACTCGTCTATTAGGGGCACTTTTAAACCATATCCCTTGATTTAATATACTTACTAACATATTATAAAATCCACATTTTACTGAATATTGATTTGTAAAATATTTATGAGATGACACAAAATCAAGAGGATCATTTATAAAATTAATTGGCTTTGTTGAATTTAATGGATTAAAATTTAGATCTATTAATTTTTTGTAATGAAGAAAACTTTTAAACCATTTAGATATATTTAAATTTCTTGCTGAAAGTTTTAATCCTATCTTTTTTAGTTCGTTAAATGTCATTCCATTTGATTCCATAACAAAAATATCATCCCATCCAAATATTCCATTTTGAAACTTAGATTTTTTACTCATACATATTTTACCAGCTATCTTACTTGAATATGTTAATTTATTTATCTGTCTTATTGTTTTATCATAAATATATACTACTAATTTTGACCAATTTATTGCCTTTGTATTATCTTGAACTTTCACTTTTAAATATAAACTCTCATTGTTTATACTTCCACAAAAATATTTTAATAAAGCAGTTTCTTCTTCAAATATTCCAATTAATTTAACTGATGGAATTTGTTCGACTGTAGAAAAAATTTTACTATAATCATCTAATTCAAATACCCATGGTAAAACTAATGTCTCAATTCCATACTTTTTAAATTCTTCACTAAACTCCTTATATTTATAAACATTTGATGTTTTTAAAAATATAAAATGTCTTGACAATCCTGTTGAATTGCATTTATTTATTTCAAGAGATTGAGTTATAAATGGATGAATTTTATCTTTTAAATTACTTATATACTCACATCGTTTTGATAATTTGAATAAATCACCATTTACATATGTTGACACATATGTTTGTTTAACCTTGGTTATAATTTGTTCAAATATTTGTTCAACAGACCCAATTGATAGAATTGTGTGAAACTTTGACTTATTTTGGGATTGCAGCTCAGGAATTACTTGGGCTGAGGTTTGAACAAATATTTCATGACGAGTTTTAAATATTTCTAAACTATCATCCTTTCTTGGTATATTGCTAGATTTAATTCTTAATTCAAGTCTTTGAACTAGAACATCAAAAGGTGTTTCTAAATTAATCACACAAGCAAGTTCTATATCTAAACTTGCCAAAATCTCATTCAATAATTCAATATTATCTTTTTCTCTAACAAAACCATCTAAAATAAATCCATTAAAGTACTTGGGATCAATAAATTTATTGATAAAAACTTGTCTTACTAAATGATTTGGTACTAATTCACCTCTTCCCATATATTCATCTATTTCAAGTGCAAGGGGGGACTTTGTAATTGCTAATTCTCTAAATACATCACCAGAAGATATAACAGGAATATTAAATAACTCTCCAAGTTTTTTAGATTGTGTTCCTTTACCACTAAGAGGACACCCATAAAATAATATTACTGTTGATTTAAGTAAATATTTATCAAAGAAATGTTCCATTAATTAATAATTTAATTTATTTAAAACTCAATGAATAAATTAAATCAATTTTTTTTATTTAATATATTAATGTTAAAAAAACTTATTATATTTTTTCTTATAGAATATGCATATTCCTATATACCTGCAACAAATAAATTAATTAGACCACTTTCCAAAAATAATAAAAATGATGGATATGATGAAAGATTTACAAATAATATTGATAAAACATTAGAGTTAAAAAATATAATTAAAAATAATAATAAATATGAATTATTAAATAGTCTTCAAAACAATCAAATTAGTTTAATTAAAAAATTAAATTTAATTGAAAAAGAATTTGAAACTAATAAAATAAAACCACACAATATTTTTAAAGATCTTGATTTTTAATCAGAATCTGAATCAAACATTGCTGTATAGTCAACTTGTGGGGATGTTTTTGTTTGGATTGATTTTGTAATAGCTTTTGCAACCTTTTTTTCTTCACGTACACATTCTTCTCGAGCAATTTGTTCGATAAGTTGCTGTTTTTTCTCTGGATCTGATTTGTACATTATAACTTGATCCCAAAATTCTTTAAACTTTGGGTATTTTTCTTTAAACCATTCACGATTTCTTTTAATAAGATAACAATGAGATTTAGATAAATGGAAGTATAGAACTCTTGCAAATTTGTATTCTGTTGATAGTTCTGGATATATTGTTTTCCAGTTCAATCTCATATTTTCTGCCCATGCTATTTTTTCTTCACGAGTTGTTGCTAGTTCTGTAGGATAAATATATTTTCCATACCATTCAATTCTATGTGATGGTGGTAAATCATCTTTTTTAATAGGTATCAGTTCAATTAAACACCCATATTTATATAAAGGATTTACTTCAATGGGTTGACCTTGACCTTCAGTATGGGTTGTAACTGTTTCTTCATCTTCTAACACATCAATCCATTGCTCTTTAGTCCATGGGATTGACCGTGCTGTCCATTCATCTCCTACTTTGTATTTTTTAATAACCCCATCAGCAAGTTTACATTGCCAAAAGTCACAATACTCTAAATTACAACATTCTAGCTGGAGTTGAACTTGAACCCAATAGTAGTGGGGAGTAATAACCCCATCTTCATCCCCTGTTGTATTTATTACACGTGAAGTTACACATTTGATTTCTAACATTCGTCCTACCATTGGACTAAACTTTCCATCTAATGTCGTACAGGTGCAAATTCCATCTGGACTCGCACCTAAAAATGGTACTACTGGTTGGTTCAGTTGAGGCGAACCCATATGAGGGACTAGACCAAATTCACCAACTTTCACATTATAAATAGATTCATATATTAAAATTGCTATTTTTTCAAACTTTTTTCCATGATGTACATTAAAATTTTCTCCAAAAGGTTTACCAATACCTAGCTTTGATTTTAAAAGTTCAATTGGTTTTTCATATTTGGATTCACCAATTGCTTGAGCTCCAGCAGAAGCAGTAATAAAATTATCTCTCATAGCATACCAGGCAGCTGATTTTTGTTCAGGTTGTGGGACAGCTTCAATCGCTTGGTACTGATTCCAAGCATTGATGAACTCTTGAGGTACAACAATTTGATCACACAACTTGCGATAAAACTGGTCTCTCACATCATTATGAGAAAATTGGGGAATTGTGTGTTGGACTGATGTATTGTAGTTCATAACAATTGAATCAACTAGTGATTTAATGTCAAATTCTTTTGGTTTAATTAACAATTGGTCTATATGGGATTCAACATGATTAGGATCTATTGACAGCTTGGGAAAAAATATTTCCAGACTATCTTTGACTAGCTCTGTTAAAACATTTTTAGAGTTTGGAAAAATAGCCTTTTTATTTCCTATAATCTTTTTGATTACTTTGTCTATAATTTTCTCATTTTGCATTGATTAGTATAATCTATTATATATGTGTTAGTTTAAACCACTTAAATTTGCAATTATTTTTGTAATTGATTGATTAATATATAATATATGTTTGTCTTCTCACAATTCTTTAATTTGGGTAAAATATTTTTGGATAAGGTTGCGAAATTTTTGGGCTAGATTTTCCCCGGACCTCGCCCTGGGCCAAAATTCTCCCTGCTTAAATTTTTAATTAATCATTTTAATTCATTTTATTACATATCTATTAGCATAGATTAAATAAAGATATTAATAAAATAATATTATAAATTTTAATCTATGCTATTATATTTTCATTATTTTTCACATACTCAATAGCATAGATTACATTTAGATATGTTTTAATTATAAATTAATATTTTAATCTATGCTACTATTATTTATTAATGTTATGTTAAAATATTATATGATTAATATAAAAATAAAGATTGTAATTAAGATTGAATTTAAAATAAATAAAATATCAAAAATATAATCTATGCTATTAGATTATATTTAAAAAAATAATATATAATATATATTATAAATGGTAAAATATACATGTTTATATTGTAAAAAAGAATTTACTAAAAAATGGAATTATACATGTCATTTAAATTACTGTCAAATTAATTTTGAAAAAATTATCACAAAGTACAAATCTTATACTAAGGAAATTTTAATTAAAGAATATAATGATAGTAAAGAAAATAATGATATTATTAATGAAAATAATAAATACACATGTAAAAAATGTAAAAAAAAATATACAACATATAATGGTCTTAAATTACATATTAAAACAAATGGGTGTGAAAAAACTAATCTTAGTTTATATGAAAAAATACAGCAAAAATTAGAGCTAAGTAATAATTTGCCAATTGTAGCTTCAAATAATATTAATAATTCAAATAATACAATTAACAATACAAATTCAAATAATATAAATAATTCAAATAATAATATATCTAATAACAATACACAAAATAACATAACTAATAATATAAAATTAGTGCCTTATGATGATATTAAATATGATTATATGAGAGAATCTGTTCTAAAAAACGCATTTGCAATACCAGGCGAGGCATTTGAGAACATTACAGCAGACATATTTTTTGACCCTGATAATAAAGAAAATCATGTGATTTATTGCCCTAATCTTAAAGATAGTCAAATTCATGTGTTTAATGGTAATAAATTGACTTGTGATGGGTGGTCTGTTTTAGATAAAAAGAAGTTTTTCAAAGAAATGTTAACTAAACAGATGAGAACATTAGAACAAATATTTAAATGTAATGAAGAAGATGATAACCCTCTAGAAATAGATAATATAGTCGGGTTTACTAATTTGTTAAAAGAATTTAATAAAAATAACGATGTGATTAAAGAATATACTACTGTGCTTAATAGACTATGTTATAAAAATAATCCTCTAGTTAAAAATACAATAGATGAAGCAAAAGATATAGTTAAATCAAAAGAAGAACGAGTTAAAGCTATGCTTGCAAGAGCTGCATTAAGGTACTAAGATAATGACTAATAAATATTTAAAAAATTAATAATATAATTTAATATTATTAATGGTACGATACATATGTTTATATTGTAAAAAAGAGTTTGATAGAAAATGGAGTTTTAATTGTCACACAAAATCTTGTGAAAATAAATTTAATAAAATCATTAACAAATACAAATCATATACTAAAGAAAGTTTAATTAAAGAATATAATAATGCTAAAATTAAATATGATTTAAGTAAACTTAGTTTATGTGAAAAAATTAAATACAGACTAAATTTAGAAAGTGCTAAAAAAATGCAGCTATTAAATGCAAATAATGTACCAAATCAACCTATAAATAATATCCTAGAAGATCAACCTGCAAATTTAATTATTTCTCCATTTCAATTTACATCATATGACCAAATTAAATATAGCAGTATAAGTGAATTAGATTTAAAGCGCGCATTTAAAGTACCAGGAGAAGCATTCCAGTTTATAACGCTGATTACTTTTTTCGATCCAGATATTAAATCCAATCATATTATTTATTGTCCTAATTTAAAAGACAAACATATTCATGTGCACAATGGTTATCAATTTAGTTATGATGGTTGGACAATATTAGATAAAAAAAAGTTTTTTAAAGATATGATATTAAAACAGATCGAAATTCTAGAAAGAGTTTTTATATCCAATCAAGAAAATGGAAATCCACTACAAATAACTAATCCAGGCGAATTTATTGGTTTGATGCAAGAATTTGCAATAGATAATGAATTAGCAATAAAAAAATACACAGATAAATTAAACACTTTGTGTTATAAAAACAGTCCAATAATTAAGGTAACATTAGATGACTTAAAGAAGAACAGGAATTTAATCCATTAATTTTAAAATGACAAAGAAAATAGAGAAGAATTATATCTTAATAATTTATCATTTAAATATATATTATAATTAAATAATGTATTGTTGTATATGCAAGAAAACACATTCAGATGATGAATTATTTCATTGTAACTTATTTTTTACAAGTGCAATTAGAAAATATACTAACTTAAAAACAGACTTATTAATGGATGATATTAAAAAATATAAATCTCGTCATTCATGTGATATTTGTAATAAGATTTTTACAACTATCACTAATTATAAATATCATATTGCACATAATGTTTGTAATAAAATAAAAGTATCAAGGAAAAAAGAAATAAAATGTGATATATGTGAAAAGGTTTTTACAGATAAAAGATCACTTGTCTATCATAAAAATAAAGTTGTTTGTAAAAAAAATCAACCAGATTTAACAAATATAAATAATCAAACTATTATTCCTGAAATAAAAAATATTATTGTTACTTCTGATAATAAAACTAAAGGAAAATATAAAAAAAATACAATACCACATTCATTAAAACGTGTTGTTTGGAATTATTGGATTGGTGATGACTATGCCAAAAGCAAATGTTTGTGTTGTGGTTTAACAACAATATCTCAAATGAATTTTTGTTGTGGGCATGTTGTCGCTGAAATTAATGGTGGAAAATTACTTCCAGAAAATTTAAAACCAATCTGTCAATCTTGTAATTCATTAATGGGCACATCAAATATGGATGAATTTATATTAAAGTATGGTTTAAAACAAAAAAATTATGATAAAATAAATTTCAATCAACATGATGATTTAACTGACTTGATTAAATTATTAACTAAAAAAATTAAGTCTATGACTAATACTACATCCTAGTTCCATTAAATTTATTAACTATCTAATAAATTTAATCCATCAAATCCATTAATTTAATCCAAGAAGCTCATCAATCTCATATGTATCTTGGCCTAATTTTTCCATTTGTTTCTTTTGTTTTAGCAATTTCTTTTTTTCATCTCTATCAAGTTCTTTCTTACCAGTACTCACACTAACAATTTTATTACCTAATGAATCAACTTTTTCTTCATCACCCTTATCAAATTTTAATTTTTTACTATCTTCTTTTTCCTGTTTCTTTCGTTCTTTTTCTAATGCTTCAATCATATTATCCCCGAATACTGTCATTGAACCATTTTCAAGTAACCATTTTTCTCTTGTGATCGCATTGTAAAAATCATCATTGTGGGAAATAACAAGTACCCCGCCCTTAAAATTCTTAATAGCATCAGACAACGCATTTGTACTTTCACGATCTAAAAAGTTAGTTGGCTCATCAAAAATAATAACATGGGGTAAATAAAAAGTTGCTGCAGCTAAATAACATCTCATTTTTTGACCTGAAGATAGTGCATTAATCTTTGTATGTTGGGCTATTTCTGGTTCTAAACCAAATGTATTCATGTGTTTTTGGATTTCCCCAGTGGTCAGCTTTCTCTGTCCCATCATACTCTCCATTGCTAGCTTTTCATCAAATTCTTTAACCATCTTTTCATATCCCATTTCTATTAGTTCTGACTTTGTAAACCATTGGGTAAGTTCAACAACACCTTCTGCTTTTGCCTCATATTCATGTTCTCTTTTACCTGTACGTCTTGTACCAAGTTCTTTAATTACAAATGTTTTATTTAACTTGGCCTTTTGTTTAATTGCCTCAATTTCTTCTTCTGTTAAAGTTAAAGTGCTTTTATTTGCTTGTTCCCTATCATAACCCAATCTATATCTCCACATAACATATTCAATTGGTGTGAGGGCTTTATGTGCTTCTAAACAAGCAGAAATATTTTGTGGAATATAAGCCATTCGCAAATTAGGATGTCTATCGATAATTCCTCCATTTGGTTCTAGCTCTCCAACTAATATTTTGACTAGGGTTGATTTTCCTGCACCATTAACCCCCGCAATAATAATACGAGCTGCCTGACTAACTTGAACTGTGATATTTGATAGCTGGGGTTTTGGAGCAGTAGGATATTGGAAATAACAGTTCTTCATACTTAGGACTGATTTAGTTAGTGATTTAACACCTTCCAATGGTCCAGGATCAGGGATGCTAAATGCCAACACATCTTGAGATGTTGTTTGAAAATAAAATGCAGCCTCAGGTTTTTGTTTAACAAATTCAGTCACATTACCACGATATACTTTTAACTTAAGTGTTTCATAATGTATCATATTTGTACATACTTCATCCATAAATTTAATATCGTGAGAAATAATAAGAAATGTGGTGTTCTTTGTTGACTTGATATAGTTTTTTAACCAAATAATACTTGGGGCATCAATATGATTAGTAGGTTCATCCATCAAAATCAATGGGTCTCCTGCTAACTTAGCTAAAATTAAATTTACTCTCTGAACATTACCCCCTGAAAGTGTTGATAGTGGTGAATTCATCATATGTTCAGTTACATAAAGTTCTGCTAAGTTAGCTGCAATTTCTTCACGGGTAATCCCTTTTGCTTTTATTTTTGGATTAGATTCAAGATAATCTAAAGTAATTTGGTTATGATGTTCTTCCGAGATATGATGTTCAATATATGTTGCTTCAATATCTGGAAATCCTTGAAGTGTTTTATTTGACATTGCTCTCAACAAAGTAGATTTACCAGCACCATTATGTCCTAAAATACCATAGATATGGTTAAGCTTTAATTTTAGTGGTGTTTGGTGTAAAAGAACACGAGTACCATAAGCTAATGAAAACATACAATCACAAAGATTTTCATCATTTTCCTCTGGATCATGTTCATATACTGTAATAGTTGAAATTAACTTGTTGGAAATTTCATTAACTACTGAATCCCGATTAGTTACCATGCCTTTGTCAAGCGGTAAATATGGTTCAATACACTTATAATAAATATCTGGGTTTCTAATCTCATATTTAACTAGATTTAGTACTAAACTAATACTGTATTGGATTACTGGGCTGGTAGTGTTAAATGTAGGATCAATTTGATTAATTGTTTCAAGGTACAAATTAGCACATAACTCTCGAGTTACACCATCAACCAATTTCATATTTGATTGTTCATAAACTCTGTTTAGTGTATTTTTAGATCTAGTACAAACATTTCTAACTTCTTCAACAGCAATTTCATTAATGCCTTTATCTAAAATCCACGTGAGTTTATCATAAAATATTCTAGCATAAACAGGATTTTTAATTAATTTACATAGCGTGTCCATAACAACAGCAGCTTTTCTTTGACACACAACTTTCTTCTCTCTCATTGCCCTAACTAACATAGGGATTAGTAAACCAAGAGTTGGAATATCTATGTCATTGACAAATGGCGTAGATGCTAACTTTTCCAAAGATGACTCTGTTTTAGTTGCAGGATTCATATATCCTTCTATCATTGTAGGAATAATAGGTTTGATGTCAACATTAGTAATTGTTTCACATATTGAAACCCAAGTTTCTTTAACTTGAGCTTTAACTTCTTTTTTAACATCAGAAGATAATCCAATCAATGAATCAATTATTAAAGGTAGATTTAAAGAAACAACTTCTGGGTTGAATTGTGAATAGAGTTGGATCATTTTTAGTCCCATAATTTTAGCTTGATACTTAACAGAATCAAAACTTTTACTTATTTGACTGAATACAAGCTCAAATGAGTATGGGTTTGATTTTTTAACAAAGCTTTCACAAAATTTTTCCACACCAACTTGATACTTTTTCTCAGAACTTAATTCTAGAATTCCAGAAATCAAACTAATAAATTCTAGTTCGTTTTCTGGACTAAAAACCTCTTCAAAGTTAAACTGTCCATCTTCCAAAGACAAGTTTTGAACCACACTCTCAAAATTCATATAAAATAATAAATATTTATTTGTTTAAGTGGATATAATAAACAAAATTAAACAATTTTTACAAATTATCAATAATGTAATCAAATAGTTCAAATGTATAGTCTTCATTATAAAAATTAATTAATTTATCCCAACAATCAAGTTCGTAATCACGAATTTTAAATGATCTTTTTCTATGGTAATAATAGCAATAACCAAGCTCTTCGCTTGTAATTCCTGAAGACAACTTTAAAATTCCATTTGTATCATTAATCATACTACAAACAATTTGTTTTGCTAACAGTTTTGTAATTATAGAAAATTTATCACTATTCTCTCTAATAAGTTCAAATAAAAATTTATGAAATAGTAATTCTACTTTAGTTGATAAATTACTACAGTTAGATAGTTCAGTATCACATAACTCTATTAACATTTCAAGGTCTTCAATATCCTTGTTTGATTTTGTCCATTCATTAACTATTTTTTCCATTTGTTTATTAGTTAATTTACTAATAAACAATAAGAATTAAAATACAATTTTTATTTAAAAATTAAAAAGTAGAATTTGCAATATCAGCTTTTATATAAATTTTAGCAGGTTTCATATAAATTTTAATATTACTATTATTTGTATCACATACAGCAATATTACCATTATCTAACTGTATTAAACTACTTGGAGCACTTAAATTTTGATTTGAACCTGGTAATAAACCAAATTCTTCAATATGTATACCATTAATACTTATTATTTGGATTTTATTATTTAAACTATCACAAATTGCTAAATTACCATCTGTTAATTGAATAATACCGATAGGATATCTAAATTTAATTTCAGCAGAACCTAAAGCCTGTAAAGTAGAACCATATGAACCAAATTTTTTAACAACTTCACCTGATAATTTTATTATTTGAATTTCATGATTACAACTAAATGCTAAATTACCATCAAATAATTGTGTTAGATTTTTAGGCGATGCAGTAGTATTTATTTTTTTAACAAACACTCCACTAGGACTTATTATTTGAATTCTATTATTTAAAGTATCACAAATTGCTAAATTACCATCTTTTAATAAAGTAATTCCTCCTGGTTCATTAAATTTTCCATCTTCATTTCCTTTTAAACCAAAATCTGTAATATATTCACCAATAGGACTCATTATTTGAATTCTATTATTTTTAGTATCACAAATTGCTAAATTACCATCTTGTAAAACAGTTATTCCTTCTGGTTTATTAAATTGTCCATCTCCATATCCTTTTGAACCAAAATTTGTAATAAATTCGCCATTAGGACTTACTATTTGAATTCGATCATTTCCTTTATCACAAATAGCAAAATTACCATCATTTAATAAAGTAATTCCTGTAGGTTGATCGAATTTATTGTATACAAATCCTCTTGAACCAAAATTATGTACTAATGTAATTATTCCTCCTTTTTGTTTAAATTTTAATTCCTTTTTGGCTGAAATATATTTTTCTTTATACATTTGATATTTTCTGTCATTCATTTTATATATATTACTATACGAGATTAAAAAATCTAAAATTTTAAATTTTCTTTCTACAAATAGGACAAAGATTTGAACAATTTAAAAGCCATGGTTCAATACATTCACAATGAAAAAAATGACCACATGGTAGAATTCTTAGATTTGAATCTTTTGAATAATTTTCTTGACAGATAGTACAGTACTCAGAGTTCTTCTCTTTAAAATCTAATCCAACTTTTTCATATACTTCTGATTCAAGCCCTTTAATATCTTCATTTGATGCTGTTTGTTTTTCCTCATTATTATGTTCCATTATATTATTTACTAAATTTAATATATGAGTAAGACTATCATTAGATCTCATATTAAAAACTGTTGATAAAAACATTATTTCACTTAGTAATGAACTCCCATGTAAAGAATTAGTTGTATTTTGATTCATAGTAAACGGTAAGTCTATCCCTTCGGGATAGCGACCTAGCGCCAGCGGACTTGTCATACGTTGTCTATTTGATTGTGTGGGTTCATCATCAGGATCAGTAATAACATTATAAGATATGTCGGGGTTAATTAAATTTAAAGGATTAAAATGATTTGATCGATTAGATTGGTTAAAGTGATTATTTAAATTAGGTGGATTAATTAAATTTGCAAATAAACTTGCAAATGGATTAGAGGGATTAAAATTTGTATTAGAAATTTGAACAAATGAATTTGTTATTTCATTTCCTTGAGAGTTTGTTTGAATAATTCCAGCAGTTGCCCTATCTGTCATTAATGCTTGGGGATATACTGATAAATAGAATAATGCAACTAATCTTTGATGTTCTGGATAAGTTAAATTATAATAATGTCTTATATGACCTAAAATTTCTAGTAATGAAACATCTGTATATGTATTTGCCACTTGTTCATATATAAATTTTAATACATCTCTTTCATTTACTGTATTAATTTCATCTTGTTCATTTTCATCCATGTATGTAAAAAAATAAGTCTCCCTTGCTATAGCAATTGAATCTAATAAATTTTCATTTTCATATTTAGGTTCATACAATTCATCTTCACTTCCATCTTCTTCCCCCCCTTCTTCTATTTCATCATCTTGTTCTTCTTCATCACCTTCTTTTTCATCATATTGTCCTTCATCACCTTCTTTTTCATCATATTGTCCTTTATCACCTTCTTCTGTTTTATCATCTTGTTTTTCTTCATCACCTTCATTTCCTTCTTTTTCATCACCTTCATCTTGTTCTTCTTCTGTTTCATCACCTCCATCTTGTTCTTCTTCTGTTTCATCACCTCCATCTTGTTCTTCTTCTGTTTCATCACCTTGTTTTTCTTTATTATCATCTTGTTCTTGACCTGCATCATTATTAATATTTTGACTTACAAAATCTACTATTAGATTAGAACTAGAATCAGATGTAGAAAAATTATCATCAGGATTAGATTTTTGTTTTTTATTAATTTGATTAGTATTTAAATCCATGTTATAATATATATTTATAATTTTTTAAATTAGTTAAATAAAATAAGTTTTAATTTTTACATAATAATCTTTGGAATTAATTCAATAGTTAAAATTTGTTTATTTTGATCAAATGTAAAATTTGATATTAATTTAACTCTTGTGTACACTGTATTATCATCACCATATTCAACATGAGTTTCACAATTACAAGATGCATGATTAAAACTAGATGAAGTAGTTTCAATTTGCATTTGTCCAGATATTTCATTTGTTAAATGATTAACTTTTAAGTCTAAAAATTTCATTGAAAAATTAGGATTCCAATCAATATTAATTTCTTCACCATAATAAGCAGTTTCGTTATTTTCATTATTAAAACATGTATTATGATCACAAAGTTCACAACCATCACAATCAAATCCATAGTTCTGAGCTTGAACTGAACATAGTAAATCAAATGGATCAACTGGTTTCTTAAGTTCAAATTCAAAATTATCTTCATTTAAATCTTCATCAAAGTACTTTGAAATTTGAGGGAAAAAATTTATTTCTTGACAAAATGAACTACCATGTTCTTCTATTTGCATAGTTAAGTCATCATATGTTTGGGGAATATTATTTTCTGAGTTTGAATCTGATAATACAGATGAAGTTTTTGTTTCATTATCTTCATTAGATCCAATCTCATCATCTTCCTCAGACTCAGATATATCACTAAGATTTTCATTATAATCTTCTTGATATTCTTCTTCTTTCTCATATTTATGTTTAGACTTAGTAATACAATCAAAGATTGCTTCATTGGTTGGTGTAAAATATCTCCATTTGTTATTAATAAATGCTCTTGCAGCCCAAGATTTTTGAATCATTTTGAAGTCCATATTTTTACATTCAAACAAATCTTCAATTAATTTAATAGTAGGTTCATTTGTTTTATAAAATTCTACAATTTTATGATAAACATAATTAGAAATTTTTTTTAGAATCTCATTTTTAATTTCTCCAAATGTACCAAAACCATATTTTGTTTCTGTCCATGGAAATTTTTTATCGGGTTGTGATAATAGTATAATATATGGAATTTGTTTTGATTGTTTGCTAACAGTTTGGTTTGGATCTTGATCAATTATAGTTTCAAGTCCAAATGAAGAATATATTTTTGATACTTTTTCAATAAAACTAGGATAGTCTGTTAAATCTGATGTACTTGTGTAGACTGATGTGATATAGGCTATTTTAAGCAAATCTAATTTATTCGCATCCAAAGTATAACTATATTTAAATTCAAGACCATTTCTTTCAATCAATTTTAAAAACTTGGATATAGGTTGGGGTTCTGCAAGTAAATTGGTCAGTAAACTTTCCAGGTGGCCAGGGTATTCGGTAATCAAATGCGGAGTTTGTCTCAGCCCAATACAAATTTCGTATAGTTCGGATGTGTTGGTTTTATTAGATTTATTAAGTTCAGCAAGTTGAGCTTGTCTAAAAATTCCTTGTGCAAGTTCATAAATTTTCTTTTCTAAAGGAGTTCCTAAGTTTTCAATAGGTTCAACTAATGGATCAGAATTATCTTCTTCATTATTTGATTCATTATTTTCACATACTCCACAAACGGGGATTTCTTTATTATCTATTTCAACAACTCCTGTTCTGATCAAATCAGTTCTTAGCACGTATTTAGTCCCTGAGTGGACAGCTGCTCCCGCATGCAAAAGCCTTTGATCAAAAATAATCATCTTACCTTGCTTAGGTTTAATAACAATTTCAGTATAGGCTAATCCAATAAGTTCTAGCTCTTGTTTAATTGTTAACCCAGAATTAACATATTGGTTTTTTGGAAATCTAAATACAGTTTCTCCACCTTGAAACCCATCATTTAAATAGACAAGAATAGAATGAGATGATTTGACAAGATGAGATTGAGTATATTGGGCATCTCGATGAAATTTAAATTCTTGGGATTGGGAATATTTATTGATTCTAAAACATTTGTTAATGTTGGGTTCAATTGGGTTCCACTGGATGTAATTAGAATAAAATCCATAAGGAGTAGAAGGTTTTTTATTCAAACGCTGTGTCAAATACTCAGAATTAAAATTATTAACAATTAACTCAGTAAGCACACCATTAGAATCAAACCCAATTACACGTGAAGAATTCCTGTATTCGAGATGTTCAAATCCAGCTTTTTCCGAACTAGCAATAATTTCATCACATTGAGCTTTAGTAAGAAAATCTTCACAAATCCAAACAAGCCCATTAGACCCAAGACAAGCCCCAATAGTAAGATCAGGATTTGCCAAACTATTGGGCTTGGTCTTTGAGAGAAAATCAAGGGAAAATTTAGAGTCAAGTTCGTTGATATCCATTGGAAATATAATATAAAGCAAATTCAATAAATCTAATTCAATTAATCTAATGGATCAATTTTTTTAATAACTTTATTAAGATCATTATTAGCTTTTTTAATGATATTGTTAAATTTTTTTATTTGATCTTGATATATTGTATTTTTAGTATCAGTTAATAAAATATTTTTAATAATATTATCTAACTCTAATGTCTTAATTTCTTTTTTAAGTTTTTCAATTTTATTATTTTTTAATTCATATTGTTTAACAATTAATTCTTGAAGTTTAAAAGATGGGATTGGTATTAGAAGATTTTTAAGATTAATCTTTGTTAAAAATTGAATAACTGAACCTTCAAATAAATTATTTATTTTATCTATATTTTCTTGACAATAATAATAAATATATTTAGTAGTAGCATATTTGTTATTTATTTTAATAATAAAATTGTTATTTGAACAAGAAAAATTAGTTGATAATTTTATGTTTGCACTTCCAAAAGTACCAAAAATAAGTAGCTCTTCATTATAATCTGGTTTATCACAATATTTTGACAAAATATTTGATGATGTATAAAATGGATATTTTCCATCATCTTTGCCATATGATGCTAGTCTTTTTGATCTCTGTAAAAATTGACATATATCACCTAATTTTTTATATTTAATTTCCATTATTTAATTAGTTTATTAATTTATTAGTTTAATTATTTAATAAATCAATTTTTATCCAATCCATTCAGCTAATTTAGAACTAGATTTAACAATAGTTATTGTCCTTGGAGCAAAAGCCTCTTTATAACCAGCAAGTTCATTTATATATTTTAAATAATTAGACACTTGGAGTGTTTTTATAAATTCTAATTTTATTATTCGAGAAAATATTTTGTCATTCCAAAGCTTGAGAGATTGTTCTGAATCAATTAAAACTTCAATAACTTTGTATATATCTACATTTGTATCTATTTCAAATAATACTAAGTCCCCAGGCTTAATCCCAGTACTTACAGATTCTTTACATCCCCATGTTGGTGTTGAAGAAGTTTTTACTGTGCGGATATAATTTGATCTCATTAATTTGTTTGTATTAATTGCAACTCTGTATATAGAATTGCAATCTACAACTTGATCTTTAATTCCAATTTGTTGTTTTATTTTTTGTTCACATAATTTTTTAACATTTAGCTCAAATTGAGTCCAATCAATTGTTTGGATTTGAGAGTTTCCAACAACTCCACAGATATCAATTTTATACTCACATGTTTCACCTACACTTATCGCAATCACACCATTTGTTATCTTAACCTTTTCATTTAATTTTAAAATCTGGTCTGCAAATTCAATTTGATCATCCAGTTCAGCCAAATTGTAAATCATTTTGTAATATTCTAAAAGTCTATCAACTGTAAAAATTTCTGGACTTTGATCTAAATCAACTATTTCATAAACACATCCACATTTTTTTCTATTATCTGACCCATGTCTCATAACACGACCAAAACTTTGCAAGGCTACAACAATAGATCTTTTTTTTGTTGGATTTAATAAAAATTCACAATCTAAATTTTTAATATCTGAACCTTCTTTACATCTATTAACACATAGTAGTAAACCTTGTGTATCTAAATCTTCAAATTCAAATATTTGATTTTCAGATCCTGAATAAGATTTAAATATATTTGGTACAATTTTTGCAATTTGATCATAATATTCATTCAATATGCTAATTCGATTTACCCACACAACACCTTTTGAGTAAGGAAGGGATGAATTATCCAAATAATATTTTTGAATAACATCTAAATAACTAGAATTAGATTTATCTATTATTGTATGGTTAATAGGTAGGATTCTCCCATCTGCTAATGCATCAATCATATTATAATTTGAAATAATATTAAGCTTATTATTAATTCCATAAATATCTACTAGTTGTTTGCTAGCAGATCTAATTGGTCTTAAAGGTGTTGCTGAAAATCCAATAACTTCACATCCAAATGATTTAATCCAAGATAACATTGAATAATTTATTTTTCCAGAAACAGAATGTGCTTCGTCTACCAATACTAAACCAAGATGTTCATAAGGTATTAGTTTGTATCGAGAAGCAGCCTTTAAAAATGCATTATTACACACCCATATAATTGATTTATTAGTTGGAATTAATGTATTTGGATTAAAGGTTTTATTAATAATATTTTCAACAAAAACAAAATTTTTCATTTGAATAATTTGATTTTGTTCCCATTGGGCAAATTTTTGTTCCTGATCTTTAATAAATAGTGAAACAAATATTTCAATTCTATCTGTAGTAACCAAATAAATTTTTGGATTTGGATTAATTGCTTGATGTACAGATATTGTATTAAGCAAAATAAAACTTTTCCCCGCACCCATAATTTGATGATGAATTCCAGACTTAAAACCTTGGGAAATAGTTTGTTCAATTGCTTTTGTTTGATTTGGTTTTAAGTATGGATGTATTTGGCTATCATCTGCAAACAGTTCTTTAGGTTTGGATGAATAATTAATCAAATTAAGTGAATTTAAAAATATTTGTCCACATGCTTTGTATAAATAGGTATGAATTGGATCATTAAACTCTACTTGATATAATTTATTTTCAAATTTTTCAATTGAAACCAAATCATTTGTTGCATGATAAACAATATTTTTAAGAATAGGTTTAATAATATTTTTTCTTGAACCAACTAGCCCAATATAAACACTTGGGTAAAAAATATTTTGTTCAAGGTCAAATAGCTCTTCATCAGATTTATCTATATCTAAAAGAATTTGTTTATATACTGAATATACAGATGCCTTAGCAAACATTTAATTGAATTTATAAATTTAATTAAATGCAGAATAAGAATAAGACAATTTTTTAGCAAAGCTTATTTGATAATTTTATATATTCTAAATAATGCCATTCAAGTGATTTTTTCCATCGGGAATCAAGGGTTTGACTCAAATCTATCGAGTCAATATATTTGACCACTGAACCTGATTTATTATTAGATTCAATTTGAAAAGTTGATGGATTAATTGACCAAGCAAATTTATCAAAAGTTTTATGTATATGTGCACCTAAAAGTAGTCCATTAGTTAACACATAATCACCACCTGATGATACAGGAATAATATGAGCTGCTTCGCATTCATCAATTTCACAACCAGTAATTGGGCACTTAGTAAACCAATTAATTAAATTAGTTCTAAAATTTTGTTGACAAGGTCTTGTTATCTGAATGGAAAATTTTGCACTTGATGTTTTGTCAAGTAATTTTAAAAGTTTAATATCTTCTTCACAATTAATATTATTTGTTTCACCTATTTTAAAATTCATTTAATACTTTATATTAAATATAAAGTATTGTTTAAATAAAATAATTGAAATAATATTTTCATATTAAATACATTAGACTTAACACTTCCATATATATCATGAGTTCCAGTCAAGACAACCAAAGCGGCGAATGTATCAGTAAGTCTACTAAACAGACAATGAAAACCAGTAAATCTACTAAGGATATTGTTAAAGTTCCAAATAACTTATTTGACAGATCTAAAACATTTTTTGATCAATTTGCGTTAAGTTCTAGCTATATTCCAAAATATCAAGTATCAATAACATCTGATTATGAGTTGAATTTTGGTTCAAATATAGATCCAAATGATGATTTAAATTTAATTAAGTCATTAATTAATCGTATGAATAAAATTAATCCAATTGAATATAGCAAGTTAACAAATCAAATTGAAAAATCAATTGTTTATGTTTATTTGTTGCCACTAATTCATGAAAATAAATATTGTATTAAGTTTGGCTATACAAAAGATGAAGAAATGAGATATAATACTTTACTTGCAAGTTTTGGAATAAGTAAAATGATTTTGTTGTTTGCATATAAAATCAAATGTGAAGCATATGAAGAAGCAGCACATACATTTATTAAATCTAAATATCCCGATCTACATTTTTTAACTGAAAAGAAAGGCAGAGCAAAAACAAATTTAGAAGATCCAGAAAATATTGAATATAATAAGTTTTGTAAAGAAACTTATGTGTTTGATATAAAAATCTTTCAAGTTATTATGGATATAATTAAAGAACAATCACTTCCAAGCATTAATGAAGGTAAATTACTTGATCTAAAAATTGCACAGGAGAAAACTAAACAAATTCAAATTCAAGAAGAGGAAAAAACCAAACAAATGCAAATACAAGAAAAAACAAAGCAGGAACAAGAAAAAACAAAACAGATAGAACTTGAACTAAAAATATTACAACTAAAACTACAACAAAAATAAATTAATTTATTAATCAACTAATTAGTCTTTTTTTTAATAACTCAATTTCTTGTATTAGTTTTTCTTGTTTTATTTTTTCTTGTAACTCTATTTGTTTGGTTTTCTCCTCTTCTTGTATTTGCATTTGTTTGGTTTTCTCCTCTTCCTGCTTTGTTTTTTCTCGTATTTGTTCTAAAATTTCATTTTCTTTCTTTAATCTTTTTTCAATATATGAGCATAACTTTAATTGTTTATTATCCTTATCCTTATCCTTATCCTCATCCTCATCCTCATCCTCATCCTCATCCTCATCCTCATCCTCATCCTCATCCTCATCCTCATCCTCATCCTCATCCTCATCCTCATCCTCATCCTCATCCTCATCATCATC
>JACCDO010289205.1_pt1 | contig 50242 bp, 42 predicted proteins | sample 7446101 | NCBI WGS metagenome assembly JACCDO01 (sample SAMN15323440, study PRJNA562643) | freshwater metagenome | isolation source: river surface water | place: USA:Blue River Watershed | collected 2017-08-16 | reverse complement strand
GGCAGCCAAGTGAGCATCAATCCCGCGGCGGATTTGGTGAAAGATCAGGCCTACTACGTGAAGGTGGCTGCCGGTGCATTGCTCGACGCTGCCGGGAATAGCTACGCTGGTATCAGCGACAGCACCACCTGGAATTTCACTGGCGCCGGTGCCACGGTCAGCATCAATGCGGTTTCTGGCGATGGCTATGTGAATAGCAGCGAAGCCGGGGCCGCCATCACCGTCACGGGTACCTTGGTGGCAGAAAGCGCTGTGTTGGCGGATTACCGCGTGGCCGACATGACGGCGGTGCTGCATCCTGCCAGCGGCAGCGATATTAGCCTCAGCAATCTGAGCTACGACCCCAGCACCGGGGCCTGGAGCGGACAAATTGCTCAGGGCGCCCTGAGCGGCAGTAAAGATTACGATTTGAACGTCACCTTCACCGGCAGCCAAGGCGCTGCTGTGGGTATCACGGGTGCAGGCACCAGTGCCGTGCATGTGGATACCGTAGCGCCTACTGTGGTGGTGGGGCTTACGGATGACGCGCTGATCGTGGGCGAAACCGCCACGGTGAGCCTGACCTTTAGCGAAGCTCCGGCGGCTCTGCCCACCGTGACTTGTGTGGGCGCGGGTACGTTGGGTAACTTCGTACAAGTCAGCACCAATCCTGTGGTCTATTTTGCGACTCTGACCCCGACCGCGAATGTGAATGCAGGCAGTATCGGCTTCAGCGTGGGCTCCTGGACAGACATGGCAGGCAATGCCGGTAGCTTGAGCGGCAGCACGCCCACGGTGGCGGTGGATACCTTAGCGCCCACCACCACGGTGTCGGGCGTGCATTTCTCCGCAGATAGCGGTTCCAGCAGCACCGATTTCATCACCAATGTGGAACAGCAAACCGTCACCGCCACCCTGAGCGCGCCGTTAGCGACTGGCGAAGTGCTGATGGGTTCCGTGGATGGTGGTCGCACTTGGCATGATGCTACGGACACGGTGAGCGGCACGGCCATCACCATTACCAACGTCACTCTGGAACCCGGTAGCAATTCCATGCTGCTGAAAGTAATGGATGCGGCAGGCAATACCGGTACCGTGGCCTCCCAGAGCTATGTGTTTGATCGCACCGCGCCGACCACCACTATTACCACCGTGGCCATTTCCAACGACACGGGCACCAGCAGTAGCGATTTCATTACCAACACCGCCACCCAAACCATTTCCGCCACCCTCAGCGCTGCGCTGGCTACGGGTGAAAAATTGATGGGCTCGCTGGATGGTGGTTTGAGCTGGGTGGATTTGAGCAGCAACGTCAGCGGCACCTCGGTGGCCGTGAGCGGTGCCACGCTCAATGCCGGTACCAACGCCATGATGATGAAGGTGGTGGATGCCGCAGGTAATGATGGTGCGGTTAAGTCTCAGCTTTACACCCTGGATACCTCCGCACCGTCCACCCCGGTCATCACGGCGATTACCGATAACGGCGGCTCGGCAGCAGATCGTTTGACCAACGACACGACCCCTGTGCTGACCGTCACGGCGGAAGCCGGTGGGCGTGTGTTCTTGGGCCAAAACGGCCAAGCCCTGGCCTCCGGTTGGACGGCCACGGAAACCTCGTCTGGGGTGTACACCGTGACCGTGACCAGCGCCTTGGCCGATGGCGGCTATGGTTTGGTGTTCCGGGATGCCGCAGGCAATGCCAGCGCCACGCCAGTTTCTGGTCAGCCAGAAACCTTCCGCATTGATGCCACGGTCCCGTCGGCCATTACCGTGTCGGTGGATGTGACCAACCAAAACTTGGTGTTTAACAACCAAGAATCCGGTGCCACCCTGGAAGCCAGTGCGGATGGCAGCACGTGGACGAGTTTCGATCCCAACACCTCCATCCCCGACGCCGTGGACTTCACGCGCTACTACCGTCAGGTGGATAGCGCGGGTAATGCCAGCCCGGCCAGCAGTACCGCTTACACCGTTTTCTCAGGTACTCCGTCTGCCGATAGCTTTAACTTCAGCAGCAAGACCAACCCGGTCTACACCGGCCTGGATGATGGCAATGATGTGGCCGTGACCGGCTCTGGCAATGACGTTATTTTGGCTGAAGGTGGCAATGACACCATTACCGCAGGCCTAGGTCAGGACACCATTGATCTGGGTTCGGCAGGTAGCGATGTGATTAAGCTCACTTCCGCCAGCGATTCCACCGTGGCCGCTCCGGACTTTATCTACAACTTTGGCAGTGGCGATAAGTTGGATCTGTCCGCTCTGTTGGGTAGTGCTGGCGTGGGGTATACCTCCACTCAAGCCAGCGCGTCCTCCAGCTCGTTCTTGCATCTCACCAATGGCACGCTGACCACGCAAACCATATCCGGTACGCCGGTCAGCGTGGTGCAGTTTGATGTGCAGATGAACAGCGGGCGCTACAACAGTGAGCAGATCGCGGGCTTGACCTTGGATCTGGATTACAGCGTGGCCAATGTTACGGGCACCAGTAAGTTGGTGATTAACAACATTGCCACCTTTACCGATTCCAATGGCGATGCCCAGCCCATGTGGAACTACACTTCTGGCGTGTCCACCAACAGCCAGTCGGGTGTGATTTCCATGGCCGCTAACTTCGACACCCTGAATCCGGTGGTGGATAGCAGCCATAGCAACCGGGCGTTCTCGGTCAAGCTGACCTTGAACACGGTGGTGGATAGCTTCTCCCTGTCCTACGACGGTGCCAAAGCTCAGGTGGTGACCACCCAAGCCGCTGGCGGTACGGCGGGTTACTACCTGTCTGCGGAAGACGGTGGTCTGAGTGTGGGCAATGTGGCAGCGCTGACGGTGGTGCAAGACTCGGGTAGTTTGAGCACCGTGGGCAATAACGAATTGCATTTGTTGGCCACCTACGACCAAAGCAGCAACACCACCCATTTGCAAATGCAGTACGACACTGATAAAACGGCAAGCAAGACGCTGAGTTCCGTGATCGCTATGGATTTCTATGGCAATGTCGCGGCTCAGTTGGTGCCCGATAACCTCACCCTGATCTAATACATGCGTCGTACTACGATCCTGTGCCCCCTTCGGGGGGCATTGTTTTGCCTGATGTTGGCGCAAGGGGCTGCGTATGCGGCCCCTTCGTCTACCACCACCGAACAACTGCGCGTCTACTCTGTGGGCGATAAGTTGATGGATTACCTTGGCGGCGTACTGACTTGGGTTGATGGTGTCAGCACGCGGGTGCCGATAAGTCGCATTCAAGACAAGGTACAAACAGCCGTGCTGGCCCACCCGGAAGTGCGTTTGGCGTGGCAGCAAAAAGAAACCGCCAGCTATGTGACTCGTGAAGCCTTCGCGGGTTTCCTGCCGCAAGTGTCCACCAATGTGGATCGCACCCGCCGTAATTCGGATGCGGTGCAACGGCCTTGGACCAGCTACCCCGCCTATTCTCAAAGCACCGATGCGGTGGGTGTGACGGCGCGGCAATTGCTGTACGACTTCGGCGCGGTCAGCAATCGCGTCGATGCCTTAAAAGCCACGGAACAGGCCATCGACGTGCGCGCCAATGGCAAGCAATCCGAATATGTGTTGCGCGCCATGAACGCGTGGCACGAGCTGTTCCGGGCGCGCCAATTGGTCAAGCTGTGCGAAATGAACACCTTATCGCGCACGCAAATCATGAATTTCATTGACGAGCGGGAAAAGCTGGGCGGCAGTTCTAAGAGCGATGTCTTGCGTGCCCGTGCGCGGGTGGCGGATGCGCAATCAGCGGAAGTGGTGGCGGAAAACACCCTGCGCGCCGCAGAAGCCGCCTATCGAGAAGTGTTTGATAGCGAGCCCCCCGCCCAATTGCCCTTGCCTGAGCCCTTGGCGCTGGATTTGGCCAAATACAGCAATGTCAGCCAATGGGCGGACAAAAATCCCCAGCTCGAAGAAGCCAAAGCGCGGGTAGAGGCGGCCCAGTTGGAGGCCAAAGCCGCGCAAGCCAGCTTGTTGCCCAGCTTCTTTTTTGAAGTGAGTGCGACGCGGCGCGATATGAATGGCGGCGACGGTTATGTGCCCGGCACCGACCGCACGGCGGGGGTGGTGGTGAAACACAATCTCTACGCGGGCGGCGCGGAACAGGCGCGCAAAGACCAAGCGGAACAGCGGGCGCGGGAGGCGGAGTTTGAACTGGCTAGCCAGCGGCGCCAGATTGAGCGCGCCATCAGCCAGACCCTTGCCGAAGTGCGTAACAGTTCCGCCTCGGTGTTGGCTCGTCGTGAGGCGGTGGTGGTGGCGTCCCAAGCACTGGGCTCGGTGCGCGAGCAATTCGCCTTCCGGCGCGGCACCTTGTTGGATATGTTGCGTGCCCAAGAAGACCTGTATATCGCCGGGCGGGATTTGATTGATGGCGTGGTGGAACACGCCCTGGCCCGCTATCGCTTGCTGCACCTGTCCATGGAATTGCTCCCCCAAATGGGCATGAGCACCAGCGACGGGAGCGGCCATCCCAATCTTCCATAATGATTGTCCCTCGCACAGCTTCAGGGGCGGCGCTTAGGGCGCCGTTTCCTGCCTGTGCGCTTCAAATACGATTGCTCGCTTCATGACAAATTCAGAAACAACGCCGGGTTTTGATGCCTTAGAAGCCTGTTTGCGTGCCGTATTGGCTTGGTACGAACAGCCGATTTCCAGCGCTTCCTTGCGTGCCCGTGTGGCCCACGCCAGCGGTATTTGGGATGAAAACACCCTGCGGGAAGCCTCCGATAGCTTGGGCCTGGATGTGGAAGATGGCCGCATTGATCCAGCCCTGCCCAGCTTGCCGCCCTTGCCCGCCATCTGCATGACCCATGACGGCAGCGCCTTGGTGGTGTTGCATCAAGAGGACGAGCAAAGCGTATTGGTGGTGGACCCGGCGCAGGCCGAAAAACCCCGCACCTTAGCCATGGATGCCTTGTTGTCGCGCTTAAACGGCAACACCTTGTCGTTCCGGCGCCGGGTGCTGCCTTCGGTGGCGGGGGACGACGAAGTTGGGCGGGGCCGCCACGGCCATTGGTTCTGGGGGCCGCTGCTGAAAGTACGCAAAGCCTATATGCAGGTGGGGCTGACGGCGTTTTTGGTCAATGTGTTCGCCATTTCCAGCTCGGTCTTTTCCATGATTGTCTATGACCGAGTGATTCCCAATAACGCCACCGACACCCTGATTGCCCTGCTGATTGGGGTCAGCATTATTTTCATCAGCGATTTCATGATTCGCACCTTGCGCGGTTATTTCTTAGATACCGCCAGTGCCAAGGCTGACGCCGCCATTGCGGATGCCTTGTTTGAGCAAATTCTGGACGCGCAGATGCAAACCCGCCGTGGCAGCACTGGCTCGCTGGCCAGTGTGATGAAAGAGTTTGAATCGGTGCGGGATTTCTTAACCTCCGCCACCTTAACCACCTTCATCGACATTCCTTTTGCCGTGCTGTTCTTCGTGATTATTTATTTGATCGGCGGGCCTATGGTGTGGGTGCCTTTGCTGGCTCTGCCGGTGATGATGTTGGCCGGTTTTGCCGTGCAGCCCCAATTGCGGCGCCTCATCAAAGAATCCCAAGAAGACGGCCATCACAAGCACGCCATTTTGGTGGAAACCATCAGCGGCTTGGAAACCATCAAATCCATCGGCGCGGGCCCGATCATGCGCCGCCGTTGGCAAGATGCGGTCTCCCACCAATCCCATGTGGGCTTGAAATCGCGCATGCTGGCGCAATTGGCCTCTAACGTCGCCAATACCGCCCAGCAATTCGTGCAAGTGGGGGTTATCACGGTGGGCGCTTTCTTGGTGCAAACCGGGGAGCTGGGCTTTGGCGCCATCATCGCCTGTACCATTTTGTCTGGGCGGGCCATTGCGCCCATGGCGCAAATCACCCAATTGCTGACTCGCCTCAATCAAACCATCACCAGCTACAAATCCTTGGCGCAAATCATGTCCCAAGGCCGGGAACACCAGCATGGCGCGGTGTTTATGTCCCGTCCTGAGTTCAAGGGCGCTATCGAATTCCGGGATGTGGTGTTTAGCTATCCCGGCGCCTCGAAGCCAGTGCTGAATGGCGTGTCCTTCCAAATTCAGCCCGGTGAGTCTGTGGCCATCGTCGGTAAGGTGGGCTCGGGTAAGACCACCATTGCCAAGCTGATTCTCGGTTTATTTAAGCCCGATTCCGGCGCTATTTTGATCGACGGCGTGGATGTGCGGCAGATTGATCCGGCAGACCTGCGCCATGCTCTTGGGGTGGTCTTGCAAGACGTGTGGCTGTTAGGGGGCACAGTGCGCCAGAACATTGCCCTCGGTGCCGAACACCCCACCGATGCGGATATTTTGCGCGCCGCCCAAGTGTCGGGGGTGGAAGACTTTATTCGTCAGCATCCAGAGGGCTACGGCCTGCGCTTGGGCGAGCGGGGCGAGGGCTTGTCCGGTGGTCAACGCCAAGCCATTGCCATTGCCCGTGCTTTGGTGGGCAAGCCGCAGATTTTGGTGTTTGACGAAGCCACCAGCGCCATGGATGCCGGGGCTGAAAGCCAGTTGATTCAGCGCCTCAAGGCCGAAATCGGCCAGCGCACCTTTGTGACCATTACCCACAAAACCGGCCTGATGCAGATCGTGCAAAAAATCGTGGTGCTGGAACAAGGCAAAGTGGTGATGCAGGGCAGCCCTGAGCAACTGATGAAGGCCGCCCAAGCGAATCAACAAGCCCAGCAACAGGCTCAAATGGTGAAAACCGGCGCCTAAGGGCCGGTGCGCCAGCTATAGAAACGGATACGCGCAATGATCGGCAAGCTACGCGACAAAATCACTTCCCTCATTAATCACTACGCCGGGGACGAAGCCCGCACCGTGGCCGACTCGGCCAAGGGGTCGGGGCGGATGGATCGGGCCTCTAACATGCTGTTGTGGAGTATCACCGGCTTTTTTGTGCTGCTGTTCATTTGGATCAGCGTGGCGGAGGTGGATACCGTCACCCGCGCCGATGGGCGGGTGATTCCCTCGGCCAAAATGCAGGTGGTGCAAAACCTGGAAGGCGGCATCGTCAGCGATATTTTGGTCAAGCAAGGTCAAAACGTAGATGCTGGGGCCAAGCTGGTGTCTTTGAGTGCCATTCAGCACGATGCCGACATGAAAACCCGCTACCAGCAGGTGTTGGCTTTGGAAGCACGGGAAGCGCGCTTGATGGCCCTGGCCAATGGCGGCAAGCCGGATTTCAGCAAAGCGGTGCGGGATTCGGCCCCAGAGCTGATGGCCAGCGAGCTGGCGGCCTATATGTCGAAAAAGGCGGAGCAAGAATCCCAAGTAGGGGTGTTGGACGCCCAGCTCATGCAGAAAACCAAAGAGCTGGACGAAGCCAAAATCGCTCTGAATGCCGCTCGTAAAGGCTTGGAGCTGGCCCTGGAAGAGCGGGCCACGGTGGCCATGATGGTGGAGCGGGGCTTGGAACCGCGTCTGGAATTGGTGCGTTTGGATCGTAGCGTGGCCGAACTCACGGGCCGGGCCGACGGTGCCGCCGTGACCATTAACCGTTTGCAGTCGGCCATTAACGAAATTCAATCCCGCAAAAACGCCACGGAACGGCAATTCCGCTCTGAGGCTTTGGCGGAATTGAACCGCACTGTGGCGGACTTAAATCCCCTGCGCCAATCCTTGCCCGCTCTGCAAGACAAGCTCACCCGTACCGAAATCAAAGCGCCCATGAAAGGGGTGGTGAATCGGGTGTTTGTGACGACCGTGGGCGGCGTAGTGAAGCCCGGCGATCCCATTGTGGAAGTGGTGCCGGGGGACGATCAATTGGTGGTGGAAGCCCTGGTACGGCCTAAAGACATTGGCTTTGTGAAGCTGGGCCAAGCCGCACGGGTCAAAATCACGGCCTACGATTATTCGATTTTCGGCGCCATGGATGGCGTGGTAGCCAGCATCAGCGCCGATGCCGTGCCCAATGAAAAGGGTGAAGCCTTCTACCAAGTGCGCATCGAAACCAAAACCAAGGCCATCGACGCCTTGGACAAAAAGCTCGCCATCATCCCCGGTATGCAGGCGCAAATTGACGTGATTACCGGCAAAAAGACCATCCTGCAATTCCTGTCCAAACCCCTGGTGGCCATGAAAGAAAACGCCTTCCGGGAGCGTTAAAGCCCTCTTGCCCCCGGAGTCGGTCATGGGCCGATTCCGGGAACAGCGCATGAGGGGGCGCAAAGCCCCCGCCTGCCATGTCTCTCGCCCCCAGCAGTGTTACCCTTCGGCCATGTTATGGCAGGCGTAGAAAATCATGGCGAGTTACTCAGATACATTGAATGCGCTCTTGGGCATTCGCAACGGCTACGAAGTGGCCCGGTGGAATTTCCCGGCGGTGGTGGGGAGTCGTTACGACTCCGGCGTGGGCATAGGCCAGTCGGTGAGCGTCACCTATAGCTTTTGGGAGAGTGCGCCCACGGGCTACCAAGGCAGCGTGGCGGGCTTTCAGGCCTTTAACGAGGCGCAGCTGGGCATGCGTAGCGCCACTCGTGCGGTGTTGGCGGCCATAGAGCACGTGGTGGGTATTCATTTTGTCGAAGCGGCCTCGGGACAAACCGGGCAAATCACCTTCGCCATGAATAACCAGAACGGCAGTTCTGGCTATGCCTATTACCCCAGTTATTCCTACAGTTACGATAACCGGAACCTAATTACCAGCGTCCAAGAAGCGTCTTTGGGCGGTGATGTTTGGATCTCCAATGTCTTGTCCAGCCAACAAAATTGGCAAGCCAGCGATTTTCAAACGAGCGGTTTTGGCTATAGCGCCTTGATTCACGAGATCGGCCACGCCTTGGGCTTGAGCCATCCCTTCGATGGCAGCACGCCGTTACGCAGTGCCGACAATCAGATCAGCTATTCGGTGATGTCCTATAGCGATGCGCCCCATAGTTGGTACATCAGCACGATCACTCCCACCTCGTATCAATGGTCGCGTATTAATCCCAGCACCTTCATGCTCGGCGATATTCAAGCCTTGCAGTATTTGTACGGTGCCAACAACAGCGCCCATAGCGGTAATGATGTGTATCAGTGGGCCGACCATCCCTACATCCTTGAAACCATTTGGGATGGCGCTGGGGTGGATGCGTTCGATTGCAGTAACCAAAGCGCGGGCTGCGTCATCAATTTAACCGCCGGTAGCTATAGCTCCATCGGCAAAACCACCGTGGCACAGGCCTTAGCGCGCATGGCCCCGGATGTGAGCATGGGCGACATGTTGAGCCAATACGGCTCAGACGCTTGGCAGATGGTTTACAACGGCAGCAACAATGTCGCCATCGCCTACGGGGTGGTGATCGAAAATGCTGTGGGCGGCAGCGGCAATGACGTGATTTCCGGCAACAGCGCCAATAACAGCTTGAGCGGTGGCGCGGGGGATGACCAGCTCCGGGGCGGCGCGGGCGATGATGTATTGGACGGTGGTGCTGGGGACGATAGCGCGCTGTTCGCTTCGGCCCTCAAGGATTGCACCGTGCGCCGCCTGGACAGCAGCCACTACACCGTTACCTCCAGCAGCGAGGGCAGCGATAGCGTGGCCAATGTGGAGCATCTGTCGTTTGCTGGGCAGGTGTTGGATTTAGCCAATAGCAATTTCCTGCTGGCGGTGAGCGGCGAGGCGGTGCAAAACCAAGTGCTGCATGCGGATTGTGCCGATTTATTGGGCACGGGCCAGTTTCAGTACCAATGGCTGAGGAATGGCGTGGCAGTGGCGGGGGCCACGCAAGCTAGTTTGAGCTTGGACGCCGCATGGGCAGGTCAGCAAGTGCGGGTGCAAGTGAGCTACAGCGCGCCGGGCTTGGCGGTGGCCACCCAAACCAGCGGCCCGCAACTGGTGGCGGGGCGCAACGACGCCCCCAGTGTCAGCACGCCCAGTGCGGGCGGGGTGTTGGCCGCGTCTGGACAGTTGTATAGCAGCCAGCTCAGTGGCACGGTCAGTGCCAGCGATGGGGATGGCGATAGCGTCAGCTATGGCATTAGCGGCGGGACGACTCAAGCTACCCAGGTCAGCAAACAAGGCAGCTACGGGGTGTTGAGCCTCAATAGCCAAAGCGGCGCCTATGTGTATACCCCCAATGCCCAAGCCTTGGCGGCCTTGAGCAGCACCGCCAGCGAGCGTTTTACGTTGACTGTGAGCGATGGCGCGGGCACGGGCAGTGGGGCGCAATTTTTAAGCTTTAGCGCTGCCGAGTTTGCCGCTCAAAGCGCGTGGCAGGCCGTGGACAGTAGTGCCGCCAGCGGCTCGGCAGGCAATTATTGGGACTCCGCCCGGCTCAGTGTCTCGGATGCGGATTGTCTGCGGCTCAGTTTGACCGGGGCCGGGCAGGCGGGGAGCTGTTATCAAAGCAGCGGCAGCTATGGCTACGGGCAGTATGCAGCTCGCGTGATGGCCGCCTCCGGTAGTGGCGTAGTGACCTCGTTTCTGTGCGAAGCCAGCGCCGGACAAGAGGGTTTTAAGCTGGAAATTTTGGGCAACAACACTTGGCAACTGCATTTCAGCGCCGAACACAATGGCAGTCTCCAAGATCATGTTATTGACTTGGGCTTTGATGCGGCGGCGGCCTACCACGACTACGCCGTGCGCTGGGAAAGCAGCCGCATGGTGGTGTCCGTGGATGGGCAGAGTTTTTATGAGCTGAGTAATAGTCCTTATATCCCCAGCAGTCCCGGTAAGGTGGCGCTGCAACTTTGGGCCGCGCAAAATCAAGACAGCTGGAGCGGTGCGTTTGCCCAAGCGGAAGACGATTTTGTGGCGGGGGTGGATTGGTTGCTGTACGAGCCCTTTGCCCAAAGCAGTGTCGATTATGTGGTGCAGTTAGACGGCCATAACGATGCGCCCACGGTGCGCCAAGCGCTACCTGACCAATATGTGTCGCTAGGGCAAAGCCTCAGCCTCAATGCCGCCACCTATTTCAGTGATAGCGATGTGGGCGATAGCCTGCATTACCAAGCCAGCTTGAGTAATGGTCAGGCCTTGCCCAGTTGGTTGCAGTTCAACACCAGCACCGGCCAGTTGTCTGGCACGCCCACAGCGGCGGATGCGGGGGCAATCAGCGTGCGAGTCAGCGCTATAGATAGCCCCGGTTTGAGTAGCAGCGATGATTTTGTGCTCGGCGTGTTGAGCGACCAGCAGCAGGCGTGCTCGGTGCAAGTGTATGACTGGAAGAATCACGCCCTCTTGAGCGGCGTGGCCTTAGATAGCCAACACAGCACGGGCAGCGACGGTGCGGCATTGGTTTTGGGCACGGTGGGCGCGCTCACCACTTTCAGCCCCAGCTTGGCTAGCCAAACAGGGCAAGACAGCGCGGTGAATCTGCAAGACGCCATCGCTATTTTGAAAATGGTAGTGGGCTTGGAGGTGAATGGCAGTGGCCGGGCGCTCTCGCCTTACCAAGTGATGGCGGCGGATTTTGATGCCTCGGGGCAGGTGGATTTGGCCGATGCCATCGCCGTGCTCAAGCATGTGGTGCAACTGTCTGCCCCCAGCCCCAGTTGGCTGTTTGTCGATGAGGCCAGTAGCAGCGTGCCCAGCATCAGCGCTCTCAACGTGGGCAGCGTGAGCAGCCAAGTGAGCGTGAACCTAGACAGTCATGTGGGCTTGGTGGGGGTGTTGCGCGGGGATGTGGATGGCAGTTGGAGCGCCCCCGGCGGTAGTAGCGTGTTAGCCGATAGCTATTTCAGCACGCTGGTGCAGGAGCTGGGCTACCCCGGTTTGAGCAGCGCCCAGTGGGGCATTTACAGCACCTAGCCCCACTGGCGTGCCGCAACTTATTGGCTGCTGCCGTTGATTGGGGCGTTGTCTTGTTTCGCGGTCAGCACGCCCTGCTTAACCAGTTGTTCCATCAAGGCGCTCAGGGTGCCGTGTAGGCGAACAGCGGTTTCCACGGGCATGATTAAGTCGCCGTCGTAAGTCATGATGGTTTCGCTCTGACCTGCTGCATTGGGGGCTTGCAGGCGCGAGGCCAGGGTGGCGATTTTGACGATGGGGCCACGGGTCATGGCACCGCCAATGGCTTCGATGAATTTGTCTTGGGACACGGGCTTACTCCTGAGTGCGAAAAAGAGCCGGAATTGTACCCACGCCCCCCGGTTTTGCGAGTCCCGATGTGGCCCTTAACCCTGCTAGTCATGGCGGAAATGAGTGCCAGCGTCTATCATGTGCGGCTTGCTTGATGGGCGGGGCCGGTGCTGCCGCTGAACTGCGACTCGTGACTTCATTCGTTCCAAAAACCGTTTTGCTGGTGTGTACCCAGCGCATAGGGGATGTGCTGTTAGCCACTCCCTTGGCCCGTGCCATCAAACGAGCGTGGCCGGACGCCGCCATTGATTTTGTGGTCTTTAAAGGCACAGAAGGGGTTCTGCAAGGGAACCCGGATATTCGTCAGGTGTGGGCCTTTCCCCATCGCAGCGATTGGCGCAGCAAGTGGCAGCAGTTGCGCTCCCTTTGGAATCAATACGATCTGGCCCTCAGTACCGTGCCCACCGACCGGGCCCGACTCTATGCCTGGGTGGGCGGACGGCGCCGCTTTGGCTTTATCAGCGCAGAAGAAAAAGGCAAAACCTGGATGTTGGACGGCCATGTGCTGTTTGACGACCGGGACACCCATACCGTGGCCATGGGCCTGAGTCTCTGTGCTCTGCTGGGTATCGCTCCGGTATACAAGGTGGTGCCGCCGCGCTTATCCGGTGCCGCTCTGGAAAGCTGTTTGGCCCAAGTGGGCCGCAAGCCTTATGCCGTGCTGCACCCCTTTCCCAAGTATGCCTACAAGATGTGGCGCCAAGAGGGCTGGGTGGAACTGGCCCGTAAGCTGCAAGATCAGTACGGCCTCGATGTGGTGCTCACGGGAGGGCCGGACGCGGACGAGCAAGCCTATTGCGCCAGTATTGCCCAAGCCTGTGGCGCCAACAATCTAGCCGGACGTTTGTCCCTGGCCGCCACGGCGGAGCTGATTGCCCGTAGCCAACTCTTTGTTGGCCCCGACACCGCCGCCACCCATATGGCCGCCGCCACCGGGGTGCCCACCGTGGCCCTGTTCGGCCCGTCTAACCCGGTGAAATGGGGGCCGTGGCCCCACAGCCATGCACAGGCCGCCAGTCCGTGGCCACGGGTGGGGCGAGGCCGCCAGGGCAATGTCTATTTGCTGCAAGGCCGGGCAGGGGAGTGTGTGCCTTGTTTGCTAGAGGGCTGTGAGCGCAGTCTTCACAGCCGTAGCGATTGTTTGCTCAGTATTAGCGTGGATGAGGTGTGGGCGGCCATCACCCATTTCCCCATTGAACGCCATTAAAGCGCCGAAATACCTATGTCTGCCCCCGCTGAATTTATTTTATTGATTAAGTCTTTTGAAAAAGATATTAATCGGGCCGCTTTGTTGCTCGAGAGTATTGAAAAATATAACCGAGACAATATTCCGGTTTATATCAGCGTGCCGCAACGGGATTTGGCGCTATTCCAAGCCAAAATGGGCGCCCAGCGTTGCCATTGGCTTACCGATGAGCAGGTGTTTTTAGCCAATCCCTGCGCTCGTATTGAAGATTTGGCTGGAGTGGATGGGCGCTTAATTCAGCAAGTTATTAAGGCGGAAGTGTGGCGCGTCGTCGGGTGCAAAGCGTATTTGGCGATTGATTCTGATAGTTATTTTATTCGTGATTTTTATGTGCATGATTTTATGCACGCCTCTGGCTATCCCTATACGATTCTGCACCAGAATAAAGACTTTATGCAGAATGTGCTGAATATGAAACAGCCCAAGGCGTTGGAAAACTTTCTGCATGAAAGTCGCACTATGAAAGCCGAGTTTCAGCGCCAAGGGCCGGATTACGATTTTGGCCCCTCACCTTTATTGTGGGCGGCGGATGTGTGGCGTGCTTTAGATGAGCGCCATTTGCAACCCAAGGGCGAAACCTTATTGCAGGCCATTATTCGTATTCCTTCCGAAATTCGTTGGTATGGCGAGGCCTTATTGGCTTTTCAGACTATGCCGATTATTCCGGTGGCGCCTTATTTCCGCGTCTATTACTACGATTGGCTGTATTACAGTCTGCGCCGCCAAGGGGAAACAGAGGCCTTGCTCACGCCCTTGTTTATGGGCGTGGTGCAGCAGTCTAATTGGGATCGCTCTTTGGATGCGGCGGCTTATCGCAAGCCCTTTCTGTCGCGCTTATGGCGAAAAATCAAATCCTTGCGCTACCGATAAGGGTGTAGATCATGACTGTGCCAACTGTTTCACTGGTTATTTTGGGCTATAAGCGCTTTCAGCAATACACCCGCGCTTGTTTAGAAAGTCTATTGCCCTGGCAGCAGGATTCCCGTTTCCAATTTTTGGTGTTGGATAACGGTTCTGATGATGATTCGGCCCAAGAGGCGGCGGCATGGTGTGCTGCGCATTCCGGTTTTCAATTTGTTGATAACCAAAAAAATCTTGGTTTTGCGGGCGGCATGAATGCCGGGGCTGCATTGGCCAATGGCTCCTGGTTGTTATTGGTAAATAACGATACTTTATTCCCCGCCGGTGCTTTGGATGCCTTGGTGCGCGTTTTGGCGGCTTTGCCTGATAAGGTGGCGGTATTAGGCCCGGTGACGAATCAAGCGGGCAATGGTCAATATTTGGCGATGGACCATTTGAGCCCAGAGCAATGTGTGGCTGAAGGGCAAAAATTAATGGCCCAGCCCACGGGGAAATTGCACGATACCCACCGGGCGGATTTTTTCTGTGTGGCGATTCGTAAAGCGGTGTGGGATCAATTGAACGGTTTGGATACCGCATTTGGTCTGGGCTATTACGAAGACTTTGATTTTAGTTTGCGCGTTAAAAAAGCAGGCTATCAAGAGTGTATTTCTGAAGATGTGTTTATTGCCCATGTGGGCAGTGCCACCTTTAAAGCCAGTCCCTTACAAAAGCAGTTGCTCAAGAAAAATAAACAACTGCTGCAAAGCAAACACCCGCAGGTGAATTTTTATCACCGCCGTGATGGCAATGTGGCGGTATTGAATGATTATGTGGCGATAAAGGCCGCCGGGGCTTGGAATGAGGCCTTGGAATTGCGTTTGCATTACCGGCGGCGGGCTTTGCAGCAAGATGAACCGCGCAGCCCCATCAAGCGCTTTTTGTGGCGCTATAAAACCCGCTTGCTGCGGCGTGAGTTGGTTAATTGAGATTCCCTATGAACCCCATCGAGTTAAGCCTGGAACAGGCCAGAGAGATCGAGCAGCGCCTGTTGATGGCGCTGGCGGCGTTTGTGCGTGAGCGGGTGGTGCCGCTAGAAGACACATTGGCTGAGTTTCTTGTGGCGCCTTGGTGCCATTTCTTTAGCCATGGCGCGGTGCATCGCTGGAGCCTGTGCCCCCAATCGCAGGTTTCGCTGCCGCTCTCGGGCAAGGTACCGGGGGATACCTTGGCGTTCATGGAGCTGTCGCGTACCAACGAATACAAAGCCTTTTTGGATGGCGTGTTGCGGGGGCAGGTCCCAGATTACCCCTGTCGGGAAAGCTTAGAAGTGCTGCGCTTCCCGCGCTTTTATGCCGTGTCCACCGTGTTTTCCGGGGGCTTTCCGCGAGAGGCTAAATACCGTTTGCAAATGCTGTCCCTGGGGCGCATTTATTTCTCGCGCCGCGAGCGCCATAGCCGTGCCGTGGCGGTGCAAGGCGAGCTGCGCCAGCTCTTGGGCCAGCATCTTTTGCATGCCTTGGCGGATCTGCCCTGTGCCTCGTATTTGGCGGCCCTGGTGCCACAGCTCTTTCCCCGCTCTTTGTTGGAAGACTTAGCCAGTAATTTGCAGGCCAAGCAGACGTTGCACAAAAACCGGATTCTCTATTCCTGCAACGGCTGGGACATCATCGACGATTGGAAAATCTACGCCATTACCCAAAAGCGCCAAGGGGCACTGTGGTATGGCGCACCCCATGCCATTAACCATGGCTGTTTAAGCATTTTCTGGCAGCGGGAATTTGAACTGCGCTACTTGGATCGCTATTTATCTTGGGGCTGGCGGGCCGAGCAATACCGCCGCAATCTGATGTCTTTCTTTTCCCCCAAGACCTTGGGTTTTCAGCCCAAGGCACCGGCACGCATTGCGCCGCAGGGAGATTATTTGCTGTCCACGGCAGGGCGACCGCAACACCTGTTGGAATACCCCTATAGCCCGGAACGCTTTGAGGTGTATCTCAATAGCCAGTTCGCCATGGCCATGGCGATTGCCGATCAGAGTGGTAGCAAAGTGACTATTCGGGGGCGTTACAAAGATTTTGGTTGGGATTTGTCGGCGCGGGTGGCGGCCTTGGGTAATCCTTTGGTGACATCGGAGCTGCAAGCCAGCCCCTTTGTGCAGCGTTTGCGCCAAGCGAAAGCGCATATCTGCGACACCACCTCCACCACCATTGTCGATAGCCTGTGGGAAAACTATCCCACTCTAATCTGTATCAACAATACCTATTTCGAGTTGGCGCCCTTTGCCTTGGACGACTTCGAAATACTGAAAAAGGTCGGTATTTTCCATACCGATCTGCCGTCTTTATTGGCCCAATTAGCCCGTGTTCAAGATGACATCGAGGGCTGGTGGCAAACGGATGCGGTGCAAAAAGCCGTGGCTGAATTTTTGTGGCGCCAAGGTCGGGTCAGCTCAGGCTACCGCCCCTGGTTATCAATGTTGACTGACCTAAATGCGTGGAGGAACAATGATTAATGTATTTATCGGCTACGATCCTAGAGAGGCCGTGGCTTACCATGTGTGCGCGAACAGCTTTATTCGTCACTCCAGCACGCCTTTGGCGATTACCCCTTTGGCGCTGAAAAACCTGCTCAGTTACTCGGAAACCCATACCGACGGCAGCAACCAATTCATCTACAGCCGTTTCTTGTTGCCCCACCTCATGAATTACCAAGGCTGGGCCTTGTTTGTGGATGGCGACATGCTGGTGCGCGCTGACGTGGCCGAACTGTGGGCCCTGCGCGACGAATCCAAAGCGGTGATGTGCGTGCATCACGACTACAAAACCAAGGCCCACGAAAAATATCTGGGGGCCAAGAACCAGGATTACCCGCGTAAAAATTGGTCGAGCGTGGTGCTGTGGAATTGCGGCCACCCCGCCAACCGCGTGGTGACGCCGGAGTTTGTGGAGAGCGCCACGGGCGCCCAACTGCACCGCTTTACTTGGCTGGCCGACGAGTTGATTGGCGAGATTCCGGTGGAGTGGAATTGGCTGCCAGATGAATTTGGTGCCAACAAAAATTCCAAGCTGTTGCACTGGACGCTGGGTACGCCGTGCTTCCACGAATACGCCACCGCGCCCATGGCCAGCGAATGGCATCGGGAACGCATGTTGGCTGACTATTCCCTGCAAAAAGTGATTGATGGCCCCTTTGTGGATGATTAATGGCTGCATCAGACTCGGGGCGCTTTGAGCCTGCCCCGGTGTTGACTTGGCTTACTGTACGAGATGGTTTATGGCGCTTATTTCTGATTCCTACCTGAAGCTTAATCAGGACTTGCATCACAGCTCACCGGCCTTCGGCATGTCGGGGCATCGCTGGAATATCCCGATTCGCCGCTTAATCAGTCACAACAGCATTACCGATGTGTTGGACTATGGTGCTGGCAAGGAAACCCTGAAAGCCCAGTTAGCGGATTTAAGCGCCGTGACCGTGCGTGGCTACGATCCTGCCATTCCGGCCCTGTCGGCGTTGCCCAGCCCGGCCCAGTTTGTGTCCTGCACCGACGTGTTGGAGCACATCGAGCCGGAAAACCTGGACGATGTGTTAGACCACTTGGCGACGCTCACCTTAAACCATGTGTTTTTGGTGATCGCCACCGGCCCGGCGGGCAAGGTTTTGGCCGATGGGCGCAATGCGCATTTGATTCAGCAGCCTGTGGCTTGGTGGTTGCCCAAACTGTTGGCCCGTTGGGACATGGTGGCGCTGAACCATTTCACGGGCGAAATCATTTTTGTGGGCACGCGCAAGAGCCAAGACCAAACCTATAAGCAGTTCCACGCCGATTTGGCGGCGTATCTGGGCGCGGTGGCGGCGCAAGAACGCATCATGTCCTGGACGGTGGATAGCGTGGCTGGGCATTTAGTCACCAAACCCTTCAGCATGGCCCAGCGTCTCGGCGCCCGGTTGTTGAGCCTGTTGTCTTTAGGGAAACGCAAGGGTGTGGCGCTGATGGACAAGAGCAAAATGGGTCAGCACCCCCTCACCATTTTGCATACACGGGTGTAAGTGTTCATGAACAAGCTACCCGTACTGCTGACCACCTGCATCGTGCCGGATGATTCTGATGTGCTGCTCAAAGCCCCGGAACAGCGGCTGTTTCATACCTTGGAATCGGTGGGCAAGTGGTTGGCCTACCAAGATTTAGTGCAGTTGGTGATCTGCGACGGCTCGGGCTATGACTTTTCCGAGGTGTTGGCCCAGCAGTTTCCAGGGGCGGATATTGAGCTGTTGGCCTTCAAGAACAATAAAGACATGGTGTTACGCCACGGCAAAGGCTACGGGGAAGGTGAAATCATCAAGTACGCCTTGCAGCATTCGCGCCGTATCGCCGCCGCTGGGCAATTTGCTAAATGCACGGGCAAGCTGTGGGTGGATAACTTCCGGGACTGTATTCGGGAGTGGCGTGGCCCCTTTTTGGGCAAAGCCCACTTCGAGCAGGTGTTTTCCCTGCGTCCCACCACCTTGGCCTATATGGACACGCGCTTTTATGTGAGTCAGGTGGCGTTTTACCAGCGCTATTTTGCCGACGCCCATGTGGGCATCGGCGGCCCCCACGGCATTAGTATCGAAGACAGCTTTAAAAATATTGTGGTGGAGCAGGGGCTGCAACATATTTTGTTCGCCACACCGCCGGTGATTTGTGGCGTGGGCGGGGGCTCTGGCAGCTATTACAAAAATAATCTCAAGCGGCGCATTAAAGACCGTATTCGTGCCCGCTTGGTGATGGCCAATCCCCAACATCGTTCTTTGTTCGCCGTGGCGGACTAATGCTTTTGTTTTAATTCTATTTTTCAGCGTCAAGCTCATGACATTTCAGCACAGCAACAAGACGTGGCTCATTTTGTCCCATGCTTTCAATATGGATGGCCGGGCGGCGAGTCAAACGATTACCGACAAAATGCGCTTCTTTGCCAATGAAGGCGTGGAGTCCATCGTGTTCTCGGCGGTGACAGGCCATAAAGACACCGAGTATGAGCACCACCAGATTCTGCCTTGGGGGCCCGGTGGTTTGCGCTTTGACTTGCGCCATTTGCTGCGTCGGAAAATCGGCAAGGGCTTGGCGTATCGGCTCATTATGCTGCTGGTGTCTCTGGTGTTGGCGCCGTTTATGGTGCTGGAACGCGTGTTATTGGGTTTGCAAAGCCAATGGTCGTGGGCGGTACCGGCCACCTTCTTTGGTCTGCTCACCATCTGGCGGCGTAAGCCTTCGATAATTTTTTCTACCGGCGGTGCCTATTCCGCCCACTTGGCGGGCTATTGGCTGAAAAAACTCACCGGCTTGCCTTGGATTGTGGAAGTCCATGATCCTTTGGTGATTCCCGGCACCACGCCTAAAAATCGCAATCAGCGTTTTATGGCCAAGTTGGAAAAGATCATTTGCCAGCATGCGGATTTCGTGTGGTGGTTTACCGATGGCGCCCTGGCCAGCGCGAAAGCGCGCACCCCGGAATTGGCGGATAAGGGCGTGTGTTTGCTGCCCGGTGCTAACCCGCCCACCTTGAAGCGGCCCTATCAGCGGGGCGAGCAGTTGGTGTTTGCGCACTTTGGCTCCTTATCCGATACCCGCAGCTTGGCGCCGTTCCTGAGTGCTTTAGAAGCCGAGTTGCAGCGCAATCCCGCCATGCAAAAGCAGGTGCGGGTGGAAATTTACGGCGGTGATTTGGATAGCCAAGGCAAGACCGTGAGCAAGAGCCCGGTGTTGGCGCCCCTAGTGCACTGCTTTGGCCGTTTGGAGTATTGCCCCGAGACGGGCCTGAGTGGCCGGGAGCGGGTGATGGCGCGCATGCACGAGGTGGATTGTTTGGTGATGATGCACGGCGAAGTGCCGGAATGCCGGGAATACATTCCCTCCAAGCTGTACGAGTATTTCTGGGTGGGGCGTCCGATTTTGGGCATTACCCACGAAAATCCCCAGTTGGATGACATGGTGCGCGCCCATGGCGGCTTTGTGGCGGCAACGCTGCAACCCGCTCAAATCCAAGAGGCTATCCGTACCGTGTATCAGCAGTGGAGCACGCAGCAATTACTCGCCGCCCCAGGCAAGCCCATGGGCTGTGAAGACTGCGCCCACGCCATCGTTGAACGTTGCGATGCGTTGTTAGCCCGCGCTCGTTAAGCCTGCTGCGTTGTCTTGGTTTATGTCTGCTACTGAACAGTCCAGCGGCACGCCTATGGATGGGCTGCTGAGTGCCCATTGTCGTCAGGCCCACATCAGTGCGGCGGAGTATCGCCCGGATATTGATGGTTTGCGGGCCTTGGCGGTGTTGTCTGTGCTGTTGTTCCACGCCTTTCCCAGCCTCTTACCGGGGGGCTTTGTGGGCGTGGATGTCTTTTTTGTCATCTCCGGCTATCTCATTTCCCGCCACATTTACAGCGAGTTAGAGAGCGGCAGCTTCACCATAGGCCGCTTCTACATTAAGCGCGTGAAGCGCATTTTCCCGGCGCTATTGTTGGTATTGCTGGCCGTGACCTTGTTTGGTTGGGCCATACTCACCCCAGTGGAATACGAAGCTTTAGGGCGGCCCATCGCCGGGGGCGCGGGCTTTGTGGCCAATTTGGTGTTTTGGAAAGAGGCGGGCTATTTCGATGTGGCCGCCGAAACCAAGCCGCTGTTGCATTTGTGGTCTTTGGGGATAGAGGAACAGTTTTACATCGTCTGGCCTTATCTGCTGGCGTGGTGGTGGCGTCGTCAGCCGGGGCGACTGATGGGCCTGATTAGCGGCCTGCTGTTGCTCTCGTTTGCCTATTCCGCGTGGTTGGTGTTTCACAATGCCACGGCGGCGTTTTATTCCCCTTTAAGCCGCTTTTGGGAATTGGCCGTGGGGGCATGGCTGGCCCATTGGACCTTGCACCGGGCGCCGCCCTTGGCGGCGGGGGCGAGTCGGGGCTTTGCGGCACTGGGCCTGCTGTTGCTGGTTTTGGGCTGGGGCTTGATCGAGAAAGACGCCCACTTTCCGGGGGCCTGGGCGGCTCTGCCCACCTTGGGCGCGGCGGCTTTGATCTACAGCGGTCATTGCCAAGTGGGCGTGCGTCCTTGGTTGGCGTGGCGGCCTTTGATCTGGATCGGTCTGATTAGCTATCCGCTTTATCTCTGGCATTGGCCCCTGTTGTCCTTCGCTCGCATCATGGAAGCCGATACGCCGTCGGTGGCGGTGCGAGGGGGCATGCTGCTCTTGAGTGTGCTGCTGGCGCTCTTTACCTATCGCTATGTGGAATTGCCGATACGCGCCTATTCCGGCGCCAAGGCGAAAAAAATAGCGCAACGCTTGGCGCTGCTGATGCTGGTGCTGTTCTGTGCCGGGATTGCTATACGCAAGCTAGACGGCTTTAAATTCCGCGCCTTAGAGCAATTGGATGGCAATGTGGGCAGCTTAGTGTTGGGCGCTGATCGCCAGCACTTGGGCAAGGATTGCGCCTTGCCTGAGCAAGCCCGTGGGGCCTTCCAATTCTGTTTGTCCCAGGGCCAAGGCCCGGCTCAGGTGGCGGTGATTGGCGATAGCAAGGCGGAGGCTTTGTATTACGGTTTGGCACGCCATGCCGGGCCGGATTTGCCCAGCATCATGATTGGCACCGTGTCGCCCCCGGCTCCGCAAGCGCGCCCAGAGGATTCGGAACAAGCCCGCAAAGATCTCTTGGCCTATCAAACGGCGTTGGACAGCCCCAGTATCAAGGTGGTGGTGCTGGTGAATGCCTTGCGTACCACCTTTGCGGCGGATAACGACACCGGCTTCCCGGTGGGGGATACGGAGGCGCTGACGCGCATGCGTTTGGCCAATTACGATCATCTGCTGCGGCAGTTGCAGGCCAAGGGCAAAAAAGTGGTGTTGGTGATCGACAACCCCACCTTGCCCGATCCACGCAGTTGCGTGAGCGGTGGCATGACGCCCAGCCCGTGGCTTAATCAAGTCATTAAGCGCAAGCCCCATCCCCGTTGCACCATTTCTTATCAAGAGCATGTGCGCGGCACAGCGCCGTATCGGGCCTTGGTGCAGGCCGTGCAGGCCCAGCATCCGGAGCTGACGGTGTTTGATCCCACGCCGTTGTTGTGCGATGTGGCCCATGATCGCTGCACCATGATCGACCAAGGCCAGTATTTGTACAGCTATTCCGATCACCTGTCGGACTTCGCCAATTCTCGGCTCGCGGCCCAATTGCTGCCCATCGTGGCGCGCCTACGGCATCAGGCCGGGGGACGATAGCCACTCTCGTTGCACCGTGCCCCCGTTGGGGCGCGGTATTTTGGATTTCTACGCATTATGTTCAATGTTGATGTATTAACGCCTCGGCCCATGCGCCGTTGGTTGCTGGTCTTGATGTCGGCTTTATTGGGCGCCTGCGCCACAGGGCCGGAGCAAAAGCCCGTGCTCACCACCCCATGCACGCCCTGTAGCCCCAGTACGCCCCAAGAGCAACCGACGCCTACGCCGCCCACCCCTCCCGTGGCGGCCAAGCCTATGCAGGCCGCCACTTGGGCCGACATGCCGCAATGGCCGGGGGAGGATTTACCGGCGGTGTGGCCCGCTTTGTTGGAATCGTGCAAAAAGCTGGAGAAACAAGCCCTGTGGCAGAAGGTGTGTGCGGCGGCCCGTGGGGCTACGCCTCAAGAAAGCAAAGACGCGGGCTGGTTGCGGGTGTTTTTTGAGCGCCAGTTTCAGCCTTGGCAATTGGTGAATCCAGACGACAGCCGCGAAGGGCTGGTGACGGGCTATTACGAGCCGCTGCTGAAAGGCGATAAGCACAAGAGCCCACAGGCGCGGGTGCCTTTGTATGCGCCGCCGGATGATTTGCTGACGGTGGATTTTGGCGATCTTTTCCCTGACCTCAAGGGCATGCGCTTGCGGGGCCGGGTGGAAGGCAAAAAGCTAGTGCCCTATTGGACGCGCAAAGAGCTGGGGGGACGCCCGGAGCTGCTGAAAAACAAAGTGTTGCTCTGGGTGAATGATCCCATCGAGGCCTTTTTCTTAGAAGTGCAGGGCTCGGGGCGGGTGCAATTGCCAGATGGCTCTTTGGTGCGGGTGGGTTACGCCGACCAAAACGGCCAGCCGTATCACTCCATAGGCCGCTGGTTGGTGGATAAGGGCGAGCTGCGCTTGGATCAGGCCTCCATGGAGGGCATTAAGTCTTGGGCCAAGGCCCACCCGGAGCGCTTGGACGAATTGCTGAACGTGAATCCCAGTTTTGTGTTTTTCCGGCTTTTGCCCAAGGGCGATGGCGGGCCGATTGGTGCTCTGGGACAGCCCTTAACGCCGGGACGCAGTATTGCGGTAGATCCCAAAAACGTGCCTTTGGGCGCCCCCGTGTTTTTGAGCACCACATGGCCCAATGACAGCCGTCCTTTAAGCCGGGTGATGATGGCCCAAGACACCGGCGGCGCTATTCGCGGTGTGGTGCGGGCGGACTTTTTCTGGGGATTTGGCGCCGAAGCCGGAGCACAGGCGGGGCGGATGCGCCAAAAAGGGCGCATGTGGCTGCTAATGCCGAACGGCTTTGCACCAAAGTAGCGGTTTTTAGTGGCGCATTGGCACTATATTGGTGCCGGTGGTTTGCTTAATGCCCGTGATTGGTGCGCCACGTCTGCACCAATCACGGGCTTTTTTCTTTAAGTGCTTGATCTCTTGAGCACCAAAATGTGGCATGGTTTCTGCTATTGGCTCCAAATCTGTGCATAAGGAGCTTGCAATTGGAACCACTAAAAACATCGACTGACGTTTTATTTATCCTGCTCGGGGCCATCATGATTCTGGCGATGCACGCCGGATTCGCGTTCTTGGAACTGGGTACGGTGCGCAAGAAAAACCAGGTGAATGCCCTGGTGAAAATTCTGGTGGACTTCGCCATTTCCACCTTGGCCTATTTCTTTATTGGCTACAGCATTGCCTATGGCGTGAATTTCTTTGTGGGTGCGGAAGCCTTGGCCCAAAAGAGCGGCTACGACATGGTGAAGTTCTTCTTCCTGCTCACCTTTGCCGCCGCCATCCCCGCCATCGTCTCTGGCGGTATCGCCGAACGGGCCAAGTTCAACCCGCAACTGATCGCTACCTTCACCCTGGTGGGCTTCGTTTATCCCTTCTTTGAAGGCATTGCTTGGAACGATAACTTCGGACTGCAACCCTGGCTGGAAGCCGCCTTTGGCGCCAAGTTCCATGACTTCGCTGGTTCGGTGGTGGTGCATACGGTTGGCGGCTGGATTGGCTTGATGGCCGTGCTGCAACTGGGGCCGCGCCATGGCCGCTATCGCAAAAACGGTGAAATCTCCGCCCATCCGCCTTCAAACATCCCATTCCTGGCCTTGGGCGCGTGGATTCTGATCGTGGGCTGGTTTGGTTTTAACGTTATGTCTGCCCAAACCATCGACAAAGTGACCGGCTTAGTGGCCATGAACTCCTTGATGGCCATGGTGGGCGGCACTCTGACCGCGCTGCTCTTGGGCAAAAACGACCCCGGTTTCGTGCACAACGGCCCCTTGGCCGGTCTAGTGGCTGTGTGCGCAGGCTCTGATTTGATGCACCCCTTGGGCGCTTTGGCGACCGGCGCGGTGGCTGGTGCCTTGTTCGTGTACATGTTCACCCTGACCCAAAACCGCTGGAAGATCGACGATGTGCTGGGCGTGTGGCCCCTGCACGGCCTGTGCGGCGCTTGGGGCGGCATCGCCGCCGGTATCTTTGGCCTGCAAGCCTTCGGCGGCATCGGTGGCGTGAGCTTCATGGCCCAAGTCATCGGCACCCTCGGCGGCGTCGCCATCGCCATGGCAGGCGGCTTCGCGGTGTACGGCACCCTAAAACGCACCGTCGGCATCCGCCTCGACCAAGAAGAAGAATACGAAGGCGCCGACCTGAGCATCCACAAAATCACGGCGACACCGGAGCGGGAAAGTCAGTGGTAAGAGCTTGCTAGAAATGAAGTGCCGTGTAGCGTAGTCAGGGGGGCCAAGTGGCCCCCTCTGCTTTTAACCTCAAAACCTCATTTTGAACCGCAGAGACGCAGGGGCGCAGAGGGAAAATAAGAACTTAAGTCATAGTCTCGGATCACCCGACAGGTGATGAATGATGGAGGATCAACCTTTTGATTTCTCTGCTTCTCTGCGCCTCTGCGGTGAGCGTACTGCTTTTTATAGGTTTAACGCTGACAGGGCTGTGGTCGGCGTGGCAGGCGGAGTGTCCTCTGGCCTACACCAGTCCGAATGCGCCCAGTAAGGCGGAGGTGTTGGGTACCTGGATGTTGTTGATTCTGGCAGGGCACCAGCCCTATGCGCATGTGGCGGCAATTCGCTGTGATGGGGTGAATCTGGGGCTATCGGGGATGCGTAAGGTCATCAGCGACAGAAGCCAGGGCGTCCGCGCACAGTTACCACCTACCTGATGGCCGGGACGCGCTGGGTGTTGGGCGTGGAGGTTAAGGCGGGAAACGAACATGCCGCGAGTCATACCGGCCCTAACTGGTGCGCGGCGGCTTTGGTTCCGATCCCGTTATGGAGGCTCGAGATAAGACTGTGGAGGTCTCCATAGCCGCTTGACGTTGACCTCCTGAGCCTTGGCTTCATCAAAGCCGACCGCCTTACCGGCTACGAATACGCTTTTGACGAACTTAAAAACTAATGCGGTTGGGGAGATTATCCTTCAAGGGAATTTTATGCGGTCTTTTTTGAAACCCTATCATTGAGGCAAGGCTCACTAAGCCTAGAAGCAAAATTGATGGTTCTGAAACAGTAGCTGGCTGTAAAGCAGTATTTATCGATACGTTATCAATAACTGGCCCCCAATATCCGCTTCCATTTAGACTCGAAAATGACAAGGTGGTTGTTGAACTTACTGCGGTAAAATCAATAGTTTCCTTAACCCAATCTTTATTGGAGCTTGGAGCAAACTGATACGTATTTCCTGCAATATCCACTCGTAACAATGGAGATGAAGAGCTATACCCGTACGGGTTTGATAAGTAAAAGGATAGTTGATAGCTCTCACCAACAGTAGTTGCGAAACTTTGGGAAATTGAACCCTGGGTAACTGAACCAGCCCTACCACCATTTAAATCCACAACATACTTTCCATACGGGTTCGGCATTTCTACTCCATTGTGCCAGTCAACTCCTTCTCCGCCTACTGTCCATCCGGTTATTTTCGAACTCCCCGCAGATACGTGACCCCATGATCCATTACTAGTCCCATTACTACCCCCAGTACCACTCCAATTGCCATCCTCAAACGAACCATTCGTAAGAAGATTCGCATACGCAACTCCTGTTACCAAGCAGGAAAGAAAGGGGAATGCGCATTTAATTACTTTAGATATCATCATTGTCTTATGTCAATTAATAAACAAATTTAATCAGAATGGGGCTAATGCTACGCCCCTCGTGGAAAATCTGTCTGTAGTTACCCACCAGGTAAAAATGCAATACCAAGAAATTCCCGACGGGGTATAAGCAAATACTGTTCCAACAATATAAATCAATTAGTTACATGGCGCGATAAGGAAAGAATATGGCAAGTGTAAAGAAAACAAGAAATAAACAACAAAAAGTAAGAATATGTCTTACATTGCGACAGGAGAAAGATAGTTTGAAAGAATAACAAAATCATCAATTCTAGACTGCAAGATAATCACAAATGGCACTATGTTTAAATAGATAACAAATTGATGAAAAAGAATATATTGCAATAAAACAAGATATAAGACTATTGCGATTATGGATTTGATATCGAAATATTGTTCGGTGTAAAAAAAACCGACATGATTGAATCCTTTGCTTGACATTAGGGCATTTCGAATGCTCCTAGAAACCTCATTTTGAACCGCAGAGACGCAGAGAAAAAAACAAGAACTTAATTAATACGCTGGAGTCACCCGATAGGTGATGAATAACGGGAGTCGAAGCTTTTTATTTCTCTGCTTATCTGCACCTTTGCGGTAAAAGAACTGCTTTTTATAGATTTAATTCTTCTGTTCTACTTGACAGTGCAAGGGGAGTAACTACATGACATCCTTGCAAATTTTCCGGCTCCATTGGATAATGGATGCAACAACTAACCCTTCTTTCCGGTGTGGCTTGACCATCTGGAAGCAGGGAGAAAAAGCCGGCGTAAGCCGGTTTTTTCGCATCTAGGAGACGAAAATCAACGATCAAACGGCTCCCCAAGTCCTGAGGACGCGAGTTTATGTCGACGGATTCAACCTGTATTACGGTTGCCTGAAGGGCACCTGCTACAAATGGCTCGATCTGTTGATGCTTTTTGAAAAGCACATCCTGCCGTCCATTCTGGTGATGAAGGATGGGCGCCCGGTTGTAAGCCAGCTAGTGCCTGGCGCTATCAAATTTTTTACAGCGAAAATCCTAGCGTCGGCGGCCAAGACTCCCGATTCAGTGTCGTCACAGGCTCGTTACCATACGGCGCTCAGGAAGCTACATGAGCATCGGATAGAGCTAATTGAGGGCTATTACGCGCTCAACCCGATGAAAGTTCGGCTGTTTGAGGCAGAGAATCCGAAGCAGCTGTACAAAGATTGTCGGGAAATTCAAGCGTGGAAGCTCGAAGAAAAACAATCCGACGTTAGTCTTGCGCTTCATGCTTACCATGATGCTCTCACTGGCGCCGTAGATCAGGTTGTCATCGTGACTAACGATACTGATATTGCGCCAGCCCTGGACATGATTCGCACCCATAGCCCGGTGATGATTGGTTTGGTGGTGCCAACGACCAATCTTCAGAGAGAGCCCAATGCTGATCTTTCTGAGCGTGCTCATTGGACTCGAAGGCATATCACCATGGCTGAGTTGGCTGCCAGCCAATTGCCAAGAGTTATTCCTGGTCGGAAAGTGACGCTGAAGCCTGAATCCTGGTAAGCTCTTCGTGGAAAGTCCGTCTGTAGTTGTTCGCCAGGGGCCTAGTGCTGACGACGAACAACACTAGAGGAACTTCTTACGAAGAGCTTATCCGAACCCCGAGAAATTGCAGCAAATTCTAGAGTTGGCGATACCAATCAGAGGAAGTTGCAGTGAAGCTTTCAAATGGCTTGGGCAGGCGAACCCCTATTTTGATGGTCGAATTCCTCTGGATATGCTTGAGACAGAAGAGGGCGCCGACAAAATCCTAGCCTACATACATCGCTGGATTTTTGAACAGACGCTCAGTTCTCCTACGCTGTAGAACATTGCTGTGGGGGGGGTAGGTGATTTTCCCCTGTCACATTGTGGGATTCTTTTTCAGATCAAGAAACAAGAGAGGCTTAGAAGGCAGGGGGTATAATCCGCGCCTTTTCTGCGTTTCCCGGTTTTCCCCCATGTTTTTGCGCGTTTTCTTGGCCTTGTTTGCCATTTTGTTTGGGAGTTTTGCCCAAGCTCAGAGTTTTACTCCGCCTGTAGTGGCGGCTCGTGCGTGGTTGTTGTTGGATGCGGGGTCCGGGCAGGTGTTGGCGGCGGAGCGACCTGATGAGCGGGTGGAGCCTGCCTCCTTGACGAAGCTCATGACGGCTTATCTGACCTTTTCTGCTTTGCGTCAGAAAACCATTAGCGCTACCCAGCAAGTCACCATCTCTGAGCGGGCGTGGAAATCCACCGGCTCACGGATGTTTGTGGAGCCGAACAAGCCTGTGACGGTGGATGAGCTGATTCATGGCGTGATTATTCAGTCCGGCAACGATGCTTGTGTGGCGTTGGCGGAGTTGATTGCGGGTTCGGAAGAGCTGTTTGTGCAGATGATGAACCGGGAAGCCCAGCGCTTGGGCTTGAAGAACAGCCATTTTATGAATGCCACGGGCTTGCCCGATCCGCAGCACTACACCACGGCCCGTGACTTGTCGATTTTGGCCACGGCCATCATTCGTGATTTCCCCGAATATTTCCCGATTTATTCCCAAAAGGAATATCGCTACAACAACATCACCCAGCCCAATCGCAACCGCTTGCTGTGGCAAGACCCGTCTGTGGATGGCATGAAGACCGGCCACACGGATTCAGCGGGGTATTGTTTGGTGGCCACCGCCAAGCGTGGGCCCCGTCGTCTGTTGTCCGTGGTGCTGGGCACGGCTTCGGACACCATGCGCGCCCAGGAGTCGCAAAAGCTGCTCAATTTCGGTTTCCAGTTCTATGACTCGGTGCAGCTGTACCGTAAAGACCAGGTCATCAGCGAATTCAAGGTGTGGAAGGGTACGAGCAATAGCGTGAAGGCCGGTTTCCCTTACGATTTTGTGCTGTCTTTGCCCCATGGCATGGCGAGCCGTCTCAAGGCCAGCTTGGTGAGCCAACAGCCCTTGGTGGCGCCCATTGCGCAAGGTGCGTCTATCGGCACGCTGCAACTGACTTTGGACGACAAGCCTTGGGCCAGCTTCCCCATTCAAGCCTTGGAGCCGGTGCCCGTGGCCGGTTTCTTTGGCCGCATGTGGGATAGCGTGCGCTTGTGGCTGCACTAATTTAAGAGCAGAGGACGACCATGATCTATTTGAATGGTCAGTACATGCCCATGGCGGAAGCGCGTATTTCGCCCATGGATCGTGGTTTTTTGTTTGGCGATGGCGCGTATGAAGTGGTGCCGGTCTATTCCCGGCGGCCCTTCCGTTTGGATGAGCATCTGACGCGCTTGGGCCATACCCTGGACGGTATCCGCCTGCCCAATCCCTTGAGCCTGGAGGCATGGCGCGACATCGTGCTGCGCTTGGTGGCGGAAAACCAGGGCGAGGATCAATCCATCTATCTGCAAGTGACTCGCGGCGCGGATGTGAAGCGAGATCATCCCTTCCCGGTGGGCGTGGCGCCGACGGTGTTCGCCATGAGCGCGCCTTTGCTGACGGCAGATCCGAGCTTGCTGAGCAAAGGTTCGGCGGCGGTGTCGGCGGCGGATAACCGCTGGTTGCGCTGCAATTTGAAAACCATCTCTCTGGTCGCCAATTGTCTGCTGCGCCAAGAGGCGGTGGAGGCGGGCTGTGCCGAGACGATTTTGTTCCGGGATGGTTTTTTGACCGAAGGCGCGGCCACTAATATTTTCATCGTGCGCGATAACGTATTGTTGGCCCCGCCCAAAACCCATCTCATGCTGCCCGGCGTCACTTACGATGTGGTGCTGGAATTGGCGGCGGCCCATGGTTTGCCGGTGTGCGTGCGCGACATTTTGGAATCTGAAGTGCGTAGCGCCGACGAGATTTGGATGACCTCGTCCACCCGCGAAGTGTTGCCCATTACCACTTTAGATGGACGCCCGGTGGGCAGCGGCCAGCCCGGCCCTTGGGCCCAGGCCATGTATGACTGGTATCAAGCCTTTAAGCGCACGGTGATGCGCGGAGAGACCCTATGAGTGAACAAGAAACAGAAATCATGCAGTTTCCCTGCGACTTCCCCATCAAGATTATGGGGGTGCGCAGCGACGAATTCGCCCAAACCATCGCGGAGCTGGTGATTCGCCATTGCCCGGATTTCCAACCCGCTACCATGGAAATGCGTCCCTCCAGCAAGGGTACTTATCTGGGCTTGACCTGCACGGTGCGGGCCCAGTCCAAGGCCCAGTTGGATGGTTTGTATATGGAACTGACCAAGCACCCCTTGGTGAAATACGCCCTGTAAGGGGATGCCGTGACTGACATCGCACACAGCCCGCTGCCACTGATCCGCCCTTTGGGGCTGGTGGAATACGAACCCACTTGGCGCGCCATGCAGGCCTTCACCGAGCAGCGCCAGGCCGATACCCCGGATGAACTCTGGCAAGTCCAGCATCCGCCGGTCTATACCCTGGGCCAAGCCGGTAAGCCGGAGCATCTACTGCAACAAACCCCCATTCCGCTGGTGAAAATTGACCGTGGTGGTCAGATCACTTACCACGGGCCGGGGCAGGCGGTGATTTATCTATTGCTCGATTTGCGCCGCAATGGCTTGAAAGTGCGGGAACTGGTACAGCTCATGGAGCAGGCCATTATCGATTTCCTGCACGATCACCACATCACAGCCGAGCGCCAAGACGGCGCGCCGGGGGTGTATGTGGACGGCGCCAAAGTGGCGGCCCTGGGCCTGCGGGTGAAGAACGGTTGCAGCTACCACGGCCTGAGCCTCAATGTGGACATGGACTTGGCGCCGTTTAACTGGATCAATCCCTGCGGTTATCCCGGCCTGCGCGCCTGCCAACTGAAAGATTTAGGTGTGGCTCTGACGATGGCCGACACCCACGAACAACTGACCCAACATCTGCTGCGCTGCTTACAGCGGCGCGGCTGATCTTTCCTCCCGAGAACCCACCGACCACAAGTCGGCTGAAAGGACAGCATGGACAATAAGCCCGAAAAGCAAAAAGGCGAGGCCAAGACGGCACGCATTCCCATCAAGATCGTGCCCAAAGAGGCGCTGAAAAAGCCCTCCTGGATACGGGTTAAAGCTGGAGATTCCGCCGGGCGCTTTGGTGAAATCAAGCGCATGTTGCGGGAGCAAACCCTGCACACCGTCTGTGAAGAAGCCTCGTGTCCCAATATTGGCGAATGCTTTGGCAAAGGCACGGCTACCTTCATGATTCTGGGCGATTTGTGTACCCGCCGTTGTCCCTTCTGCGACGTGGGCCATGGCAAGCCGCTGCCGCCAGATACCGAAGAGCCCGCTAGTTTGGCGCAAACCGTGGCGGCCCTGAAGTTGCGCTATGTGGTGATTACCAGTGTGGATAGAGACGATCTGCGCGATGGCGGTGCCCAGCACTTCGCCGACTGCATTCAAGCCGTACGCGAGGCTTCGCCCGCGACCAAGATTGAAACGCTGGTGCCGGATTTCCGTGGCCGTATGGACATTGCGGTGGATATTCTCAGCGCTGTGCAGCCGGATGTGATGAACCACAATCTGGAAACCGTGCCGCGTTTGTATAAGCAAGCACGTCCCGGCGCGGATTACGAGCATTCGCTGCTGCTGCTCAAGGAATACAAGGCCAAGAACCCCAATGTGGTGACGAAATCCGGTTTGATGGTGGGCTTGGGCGAAACCGATGAGGAAATCCTGCAAGTGATGCGCGACTTACGCGCCCACGATGTGGACATGCTCACCATCGGCCAATACCTCGCACCCTCCGGCCATCACCTCAATGTGGAACGCTACGTACACCCGGACATTTTCCAAATGTTCGAGCGCGAAGCCCAAGCCATGGGCTTCACCCACGCCGCCTGCGCCCCCATGGTGCGCTCCAGCTACCACGCTGATCTGCAAGCCCACGCGGCGGGAGCTGTGGCGTAAGGGCCTGTGGTTCGTGTGAAAAGGCCCGCGTTCCTAGTGATTGCGGGCTTGGATGCCTTAATTTGAATGATTGACCCTGTAAGAGGCAATGGATAGAATCCCGCCTCTTTTTTAATTTACTCAGGGAGTTGTCGAAATGCGCCGCAAATTCGTAGCCGGTAACTGGAAAATGAACGGTTCTTTGGTGGCTAACGAAGCACTGCTCAAGGCAGTGGTAGCGGGCGCTAGCGAAATGACCGGGGTGGATTGTGCTGTGTGCGTGCCCGCGCCTTACTTGGCTCAGGCCCAGTCCTTGGTGGCCGGTTCCAATGTCGCTTTAGGCGCACAAACCCTGAGCGAGCACGTACAGGGCGCCTATACCGGTGAGGTGTCCGCCACCATGCTGAAGGACTTTGCTTGCCAGTACGTGATTGTGGGCCACTCTGAGCGTCGCTCTTTGTATGGTGAAAGCAATGCCGCCGTGGCAGCCAAGTTTGTGGCTGCTCTGAATGCGGGTCTGACCCCGATTTTGTGCGTGGGTGAAACCCTGGATGAGCGGGAAGCTGGCGTCACTGCGAAGGTGGTTACGGAGCAGTTGGATGCCGTGTTGAACGCGGCGGGTGTGGCGGCTTTTGCCAAGGCTGTGATCGCTTACGAACCCGTTTGGGCCATTGGTACCGGTCGCACCGCAACACCTGAGCAAGCTCAAGAGGTGCATGCTGTGATTCGTGCCCGTGTAGCCGAAGGTGATGCAGCGGTGGCGGCCGGTGTGCAAATTCTGTACGGCGGTAGCATGAAGCCCAGCAACGCGGCTGAATTGATGGCCCAGCCGGACATTGATGGTGGTTTGATTGGTGGCGCGGCATTGGTGGCTGGGGACTTCCTGGCAATTGTGCGCGCCGGTGCCTAATTTCTCAGGTGTAGAGGTTTTATAAATGCAAGGTTTCATGTTTGCACTGGTTTTAACCGTGCATGTGCTGGTAGGTGTGGGTGTGATCGGTCTCGTGCTGATGCAACACGGTAAAGGGGCTGATATGGGTGCTGCTTTTGGTAGTGGCGCTTCGGGCAGTCTTTTTGGTGCAACCGGCTCGGCTAACTTTCTGAGTCGCATGACGGCAGGTTTGGCGACGGTGTTCTTTATCACCAGCTTAGCCTTGACTTACATGGCCAACGGCAAAGCGGCTAGCGCTGCTCCAGCCAGTGTGATGGAAGGTGTGAAAGAAAGCGTGACCGCTCCCGCAGATAAGCCTGTGAGCGCTGCTGACGTGCCTGCTCCGACCTCTGGCTCTAAGGCCAATGAGATTCCGAAGTAACTGGTCAAGCCAATAAGTTTATCTTTGTGTTTCCATAAATAGGGCTTCTGGCGTATAATGCCGCTGCTTCAAATTTAGGCCGATGTGGTGAAATTGGTAGACACGCTATCTTGAGGGGGTAGTGGCGAAAGCCGTAGCAGTTCGAGTCTGCTCATCGGCACCATCAAACAAAAAATGAGAAGCCGGCTGTATAAGCCGGTTTTTTGTGGATAAGGCTCCGGGTTACGTGCCATGAGGCCACTGGGGTTGGGCAAGGGGTAGAAAAGCAGATGTTGGAAAATTATTTCCCCGTTTTGGTTTTTGTCCTTGTAGGCGTGGGCTTCGGCTTTGTGCCTATGATTGCTGGATGGCTATTGGGGCCAAATAAGCCAGATCCAGAAAAACTTTCTCCATACGAGTGCGGTTTCGAGGCATTTGAAGATGCCCGGATGAAGTTTGATGTGCGTTATTACTTAATCGCCATCATCTTTATTTTGTTCGATTTGGAAATCGCGTTCCTGTTCCCCTGGGCGACGGTGTTGGGCGAATTTGCCGCTAACGAATCGCTCCGTTTCTTTGGTTTCTTCGAAATGCTGGTCTTCCTCGCCATTTTGGTGCTCGGCTACGTCTGGGTCTGGAAGAAGGGCGCTCTTGACTGGGAGTGATACGTGAGCATCGAGGGCGTTTTGCAGGAAGGTTTTATTACCACCTCCCTGGATAAATTGATCAACTGGAGTCGCACTGGATCTCTGTGGCCCATGACCTTTGGTCTGGCCTGTTGTGCGGTGGAGATGATCCAGGCGGGTGTGGCACGTTATGACTTGGATCGATTTGGGATGGTGTTCCGTCCGAGTCCTCGTCAGTCAGACTTGATGATTGTGGCTGGTACCCTGTGCAATAAGATGGCTCCGGCCTTGCGCAAGGTGTACGACCAAATGCCGGAACCCCGTTGGGTGTTGTCCATGGGGTCTTGTGCAAATGGTGGTGGCTATTATCACTACTCCTACTCTGTGGTGCGTGGTTGTGATCGTGTGGTGCCAGTGGATGTGTATGTCCCTGGTTGTCCGCCCACTGCGGAAGCGCTGATCTACGGTATTGTGCAGTTGCAAAACAAGATTCACCGCACAAATACCATTGCACGTTCTTAATTAATCTCCAACGTTGGAATTGCCATGAGCGCCAAGCTGGAAAAGCTTTGTCAAAGTTTGCAAGAGGTCTTGGGTGAGCGCATTGCCTCCCTGAAGACTGATCGAGGCGAGGTCACGCTGGAGGTGGCCGCTGATGACTATAAAGTTGTCGCTGAGACGCTGCGTGATCATCCCTTGCTTTCCTTCGAAGAGTTGATTGACCTGTGTGGGATTGATTATTCCGCCTATGGTGATGGTGCTTGGACAGGGCGCCGCTTTGCGGCGGTGAGTCACCTTACCTCTATTAAGCACAATGTTCGTCTGCGCCTGCGCGTGTTTGCGCAAGACGATGCTTACCCGGTGGTGGATTCTGTGGTGGATGTTTGGGCCAGCGCAAATTGGTATGAGCGTGAAGCCTTTGATATGTACGGCATCATGTTCTCCGGTCACAACGACCTGCGCCGTATTCTTACGGATTATGGCTTCGTTGGTCATCCCTTCCGTAAAGACTTCCCGGTCTCTGGTTATGTTGAAATGCGTTACGACGCAGAATTGGGTCGGGTTGTGTACCAGCCAGTGAGTATTGAGCCTCGGGAAAATACCCCGCGTATCGTGCGCGAAACCCACTACGGAGATGTTGGCCATGGCTGAGATTCGCAATTACACGGTTAACTTCGGTCCGCAGCACCCGGCGGCACACGGCGTGTTGCGTCTGGTGTTGGAACTTGATGGTGAAACGGTTGAGCGTGCAGATCCGCATATTGGCTTGTTGCATCGTGGAACTGAAAAATTAGCTGAGACTCGTACTTGGCTGCAATCCGTGCCTTACATGGATCGTCTGGACTATGTGTCCATGATGTGTAATGAGCACGCTTACTGTATGGCTATCGAGCGTATGCTCGGTGTGGAAGTACCGATTCGTGCACAGTACATCCGGGTGATGTTTGACGAAATTACTCGTCTCTTGAATCACTTGTTGAATATCGGTACTCACGCCATTGATATTGGTGCTATGACCATGGTGATCTACACGTTCCGTGAGCGTGAGGATCTGATGGATGCGTATGAGGCTGTTTCTGGCGCTCGGATGCACGCGGCTTATTACCGCCCCGGTGGCGTGTATCGTGATCTCCCGGACGTGATGCCTCAGTATCAGCCTTCTAAGTTTCGTGGCCCCGCTAAGCTCAAAGAGCTGAATGATGCCCGTCACGGTTCTTTGCTGGATTTCTTGGACGATTTCTGCAACCGCTTCCCCAAGTATTTGGATGATTACCACACTCTGCTGACCGATAACCGTATCTGGAAGCAGCGTACCGTAGGTATCGGTGTGGTGTCGCCTGAGCAAGCTAAGTCTTATGGCTTCACGGGGGCTATGCTGCGTGGTTCCGGGATTGAGTGGGATTTGCGCAAGAAACAGCCCTACGAAGTCTATGACAAAATGGAATTTGATGTGCCTGTTGGCGTGAATGGCGATTGCTATGATCGTTATTTGGTTCGCATGGAAGAAATGGCGCAGTCAAATCGCATTATTAAACAATGTATTGATTGGCTGCGCAAAAATCCTGGGCCGGTGATTAGTGCTAACCATAAGGTGGCACCGCCTTCTCGGGAGGCAATGAAATCAAACATGGAAGAGCTAATTCATCACTTTAAGCTCTTCTCTGAAGGCATCCATGTGCCGCCCAGCGAAGTTTATGCGGCTGTCGAGCATCCCAAGGGAGAGTTCGGTGTGTACTTGGTGTCGGATGGTGCGAATAAGCCTTATCGCATGAAGCTGCGTGCTCCTGGGTTCCCCCACTTGGCCGCCTGCGACATGATGGGCAGGGGTCATATGATTGCTGACATCGTGGCAATCATCGGTACGATGGATATCGTGTTTGGCGAAATTGACCGCTAAAACGCTCGAACAAGGCTCGTAAAAAACCATGCTGAGTCAGGACGCTCTAAAACAAATAGACCGGGAAGTTGCTAAATATCCCGCCGATCAGAAACAGTCTGCTGTGATGTCGGCCTTGCGTATTGCACAAGTGGAAAAAGGCTGGCTTGCCCCCGAGACTATTGAAGAAGTTGCTAACTACCTGGGAATGGCCCCGATTGCGGCCTATGAGGTGGCTAGCTTCTACAACATGTATGACTTACATCCGGTTGGCAAATACAAGCTTACCGTGTGTACCAATCTACCCTGTGCATTGTCTGGTGGTGTTCACGCAGCGGAATACCTCAAGCAAAAGCTGGGCATCGGTTTTAACGAGACTACCCCTGATGGCAAGATCACCTTGAAAGAGGGTGAGTGCATGGGTGCGTGCGGCGACGCTCCGGTCATGTTGGTGAATAATCACCGCATGTGCAGCTGGATGACGCCGGAACAGATCGACAAACTGCTGGGCGGGCTGGAATAAATGACTATCCAGAGCATCATTCTGGCGGGACTGGACGGCGACCGGACTTGGCGCCTTGCAGACTACGTCAAACGCGGTGGCTACCAAGCGCTCCGAAAAGTTCTCACCGGGGGATTGACTCCCGATGACGTGATCGCAGAAGTGAAGAAGTCTTCACTGCGTGGTCGTGGCGGTGCGGGTTTCCCCACGGGCTTGAAGTGGAGCTTCATGCCTAAGAACTACATCGGCCCTAAATACGTGGTGTGTAACCCCGACGAGGGCGAGCCGGGTACGTTCAAAGATCGTGACATCATGCGCTACAACCCCCATGCGGTGATTGAAGGCATGATTATCGCTGGCTTTGCCATGGGTGCTGTGGCCGGTTACAACTACATTCACGGTGAAGTGTTTGAGTTGTATCAGCGTTTCGAAGATGCTTTGGCAGAAGCCCGCGAAGCTGGTTTCTTAGGGCAAAACATTCTCGGCAGTAACTTTAGCTTCCAGTTGCACGCTCATCATGGATATGGTGCATATATCTGTGGTGAAGAAACAGCGCTGTTGGAATCTATCGAAGGTAAGAAGGGGCAGCCTCGCTATAAGCCGCCGTTCCCAGCTAGCTTTGGTTTGTATGGCAAGCCCACCACGATTAACAACACGGAAACCTTTGCTGCGGTTCCTTGGATCATTGTTAATGGTGGCGAGAAATATCTGGAAGCCGGTAAGCCCAATAATGGTGGTACCAAAATTTTCTCTGTGTCCGGGCATGTGAATCGTCCTGGTGTCTATGAGATCCCGCTCGGTACGCCTTTCAGCACTTTGTTGGAAATGTGCGGCGGTATGCGCGGTGGCCGCAAGCTGAAGGCTTGTATTCCTGGTGGTTCATCTGCCCCGGTTCTTCCCGGTGATGTGATGATGGAGTGCACTATGGATTACGACAGTATTTCCAAGGCTGGCTCCATGTTGGGCTCTGGTGCCGTAATCATCATGGATGAAACGGTGTGTATGGTCAAAGCGCTAGATCGCTTGTCTTACTTCTACCACGAAGAGTCCTGTGGCCAATGTACGCCTTGCCGTGAAGGTACGGGCTGGTTGTATCGCGTGGTGCATCGGATTGAGAACGGTCAAGGGCGTCCTGAAGACTTGGATCTGCTGACTTCTGTTTCTGACAATATTTGCGGGCGCACTATTTGTGCCTTAGGTGATGCAGCAGCCTTCCCTGTGAAGAGCTTCGTGAAGCATTTCCGTAGCGAATTCGAATACCACATTGAAAACAAGAAGTGCTTAGTGCCTCCTGATGTGCAGTGGGCGGGTAGTGGCTTCTTTGTCGCAAGCAAATAAGCTTGCGGGGCTCGACTTAATCGGTAATGGTCATGCTAGAACTCGAGATTGACGGCAAATTGGTGCAGGTGCCCGAGGGTAGCACCGTGATGGATGCAGCCAGACAGGTTGGCACGTTCATCCCCCATTTCTGCTATCACAAAAAGTTGTCCATCGCAGCCAGCTGTCGCATGTGTTTGGTGCAAGTAGAAAAAGCACCTAAGCCCATGCCAGCATGTGCAACTCCAGTCACCAATGGTATGAAGGTCATGACCCGCTCGACGATGGCGGTCAAGGCCCAAAAAGACGTGATGGAGTTCTTGCTCATCAACCATCCTTTGGATTGTCCAATTTGCGACCAAGGTGGTGAGTGCCAACTGCAAGATATTTCTGTTGGCTACGGTGGTACAACCTCTCGCTTCCAAGAAGAGAAGCGTGTGGTGGTGAATAAGAATATTGGGCCGCTGGTGTCAACGGACATGACCCGTTGCATCCACTGCACCCGCTGCGTGCGCTTTACTGCCGAGATCGGTGGCGTACAGGAGCTGGGGCAAGCATTCCGTAACGAGCATGCTGAAATCATGCCGTTTATTGCCAAGACCGTAGATTCTGAGCTGTCCGGCAATATTATTGATCTGTGCCCGGTGGGGTGTCTCACCTCTAAGCCCTTCCGCTTTGGCGCTCGTGCTTGGGAAATGCAACGTCGCAAGAGCGTGAGTCCCCACGATAGCTTGGGGTCTAACCTGCTGGTGCAAACCAAGTTGGACAAGGTGAAGCGTGTTCTGCCTCTGGAAAATGAAGAGGTGAACGACGCCTGGATTTCCGACAAAGACCGTTTCTCTTACGAAGGCCTGTACGCAGCTGATCGTGTTACCAAGCCCATGATCAAAGAGAATGGGCAGTGGAAAGAAACTGATTGGCAGACCGCTCTGGAATTTGCCGCCAGTGCGCTGAAGAAGTTGGCGGGTGAGCATGGTAATGGCAGCGTGGGCGCCTTGGCCTCTCCGCACTCCACGCTAGAAGAGTTATACCTGCTGCAAAAACTGATGCGCGGTATGGGCTGCGACAATGTGGATTTCCGTCTGCGTCAAAGTGATTTCTCTGCGGATAGTAAGCGCATGGGCGCGCCTTGGCTGGGCATGAAGATTGCCGAGGTGTCTTCTCTGGATCGAGTGTTGGTTGTCGGTAGTTTCCTGCGCAAGGATCATCCCCTGTTAGCACTGCGTTTGCGTCAAGCGGCTAAAAAGGGCGCTCAAGTGAGCGTGATTCATTCTGTGGCTGAATCCCTGTTGATGCCACTGACCATGCGTTCTGTCGTAGCCCCGGATCAAATGGTCACGGCCTTGTCTGGTGTGCTGATGGCACTGGCTGGTCTGAAAGCCGTAGCGATTGATCCCGAGTTGTACAAGCAGATTTCTGGTGTGGCCATTAGTGAGCAATCCCGTGCCATTGCAGCAAGCTTAAACAACGCGCAAAACGGTGCTGTGTTCCTGGGTAATTTTGCTCAGAACCACCCGCAAGCCGCACAGTTACACTTCATCGCGCAAGAGATTGCTCGCTTGGCTAATGTCCGTCTGGGTTTCTTCGGTGAAGCGGCTAACAGCGTAGGTGCTTATCTCGCAGGTGCTTTGCCAGCAGTCAATGGTTTGAACGCCGCGCAAATGTTGCAGAAGCCCTTGAAGGCTTATGTGCTGTTAGGCGCCGAGCCGGAGTTGGATTGTGCAGATGGTAAGGCGGCTTTGTCTGCGATGAAGGGCGCTGAACTTGTTGTTGCATTGACCTCTTTCGGCGCTCGTGTATCTGATTACGCTAATGTAATTCTGCCCTTAACGCCGTTTAGCGAGACCTCCGGTACTTTTGTCAATACCGAAGGCCGGGCACAAAGTTTCGCAGCGGTGGTGAAGCCTCTCGGCGAAGCCCGCCCTGGTTGGAAGGTGTTGCGCGTCCTGGGTAATCTGCTGGGTCATGAGGGTTTTGACTACGACAGTAGTGAGGCCGTACGTGATGATCTGTTGAATGCGACCAACTTGGAAAAACAACTGAGTAATCAGGTGGCTCCAGTGGCTGTGCAGCTAAGTGCAGCAAGTAGTGCGCTTCAACGTGTTGCCGATGTGCCCATCTACTTTGCGGATGCTCTAGTCCGGCGCGCTCCAGCTTTGCAGCTCACTAAAGACGCAAAAGCCCCCGTAGCGGCCATGAGTGCAGCAACCTTAGCGCGTGTGGGTGTGAGTGCAGGTCAGTTGCTTAAACTGACGCAAGGTGGTGGTGTGGCAACACTGACGGCTGCTGTGGATGACACCGTAGCGGAAGGTTGTGTGCGTGTATCTGCGGCTCATGAGTCCACCTGTGGGCTGGGTCTTGGCGAACTTACTGTGGAGCGTGCGTGATGGAAGCCATCATTCAGCCTTTCCAGGAATTACTGGGGCCGGTGTTTCCGCTTGTGTGGACTCTGGTCAAGATTGTGGTGCTGATTGCGCCGCTCATGTTGTGTGTAGCCTACCTAACTTACGCTGAACGTAAGGTGATTGGTTACATGCAGGTTCGTCTAGGCCCGAACCGTGTTGGTCCCAAGGGTTGGTTGCAGCCCATTGCGGACGCGGTCAAGCTGATGTTCAAGGAAATTATTGTGCCTAGCGGCGCAAATAAAGGCTTGTTCATCTTAGGCCCTGTGTTGGCGATTGGACCCGCTTTGGCCGCTTGGGCGGTGATCCCGTTCTCCCCGGAGTTAGTGCTCGCTAACGTAGATGCTAGCGTGTTGTATGTGATGGCCATCGCGTCCATGGGTGTGTACGGCATTATCCTGGCGGGTTGGTCATCTAACTCCAAGTACGCCTTGCTAGGTGCGATGCGCTCCGCAGCTCAGATTATTTCTTATGAAGTAGCGATGGGTTTTGCACTGGTGGGCGTGTTGATGGTGTCCCACAGCCTAAACCTAGTGGAAATTGTGACCGGTCAAAACAAGGGCTGGGGTGTTGAGCACGGTATGGGTTTCTTGTCCTGGAACTGGTTGGCTCTATTCCCCTTGTTTATGGTGTACCTGATTGCCACCGTTGCTGAAACCAATCGGGCTCCGTTTGACGTGGCTGAAGGTGAGTCCGAAATTGTGGCGGGTTTCCACGTTGAATACTCCGGTATGGCATTCGCTGTATTCTTCTTGGCTGAATACGCCAACATGATTTTGGTGTCGGCTCTTACGGCGCTCTTCTTCTTAGGTGGTTGGTTGTCTCCGGTGGGTTTCTTGCCCGACAGCATGCTGTGGCTGGTGATCAAGATTGCTGTCATCCTGTTCTTGTTCCTCTGGTTCCGCGCAACGTTCCCACGCTATCGCTACGACCAAATCATGCGCTTGGGTTGGAAAGTATTGCTACCTGTAGCGATTGTTTGGGTGCTGGTGGTAGGCATGTGGATGATGTCTCCTCTGTCGATTTGGAAGTGAGGAAGATGTGATGGGTGCAATGAAAGAATTGTTTAGCAGCTTGCTTCTGAAGGAACTCCTTCAAGGGATGGCGGTGACGTGGCGGCACTTGTTTGCCCGCAAGATTACCGTGCAGTATCCGGAAGAAAAAACGCCGCTGTCTCACCGTTTTCGTGGTTTGCATGCCTTGCGTCGCTATCCCAATGGAGAAGAGCGCTGCATCGCTTGTAAGTTGTGTGAGGCTGTTTGTCCGGCTATGGCTATTACCATCGAGTCGGATCAGCGCGACGATGGTTCTCGTCGTACTACTCGTTACGACATTGATTTAACGAAGTGTATTTTCTGCGGTTTCTGTGAAGAAGCCTGTCCGGTAGATGCCATCGTTGAGACTAATGTGTTCGAGTACCACGGCGAACAGCGCGGTGACTTGTACTACACGAAACAAATGCTGCTGGCAGTGGGCGATAAGTACGAGGCCGACATTGCTAAGGCCAAAGAACTGGATGCCAAGTATCGCTAAAGGGATGCTAAACAGCGCAGATCAGTAGTACGGATCAAACCGAAACGACACGGATAAATCATGGACTTCACCACAATCGTCTTCTACGCGTTCTCAGCAATACTGGTGCTTGCCAGTTTGCGGGTTATCACGGCGAAGAACCCCGTGCATGCTGCAATGCATTTGGTTCTGGCTTTTTTTACTGCGGCAGGCATTTGGATGTTGATGCAAGCCGAGTTCCTGGCCATTACGTTAGTGCTGGTGTATGTCGGCGCGGTGATGGTGTTGTTCTTGTTTGTGGTAATGATGCTGGATATTAATTTAGAGCGCATTCGCCAAGGGTTTTGGAGTTATTTACCACTTGGCACCATGATTGGTTTGTTAATGGCTGCCGAAATGGGTGTGGTGTTGGGCGGTCGTTACTACGGTCTGGAAGGTGCTCCGACACCTGATGCGTTGCCTGCAAATTATTCCAATACCAAGGAACTGGGCCGCTTGTTGTATACGGAGTATGTCTATCCGTTCGAATTAGCCTCGTTAGTGCTGTTGGTGGGTTTGATCGCTGCCATCGTCCTGACCATGCGCAAACGTAAAGAAAATGTGCGCGTGATTGATCCAGCCGATCAAGTGAAGGTTAAAGCTGCTGACCGCATGCGCATCGTCCCCATGGCGGTTGAAAAAGAGTGAATTGGGATAAGCTCTAAAAGAATATTGGGAGAATAACTTGTCGCTCACCCTGTCTCACTACCTCATCCTTGGCGCGATATTGTTCGCAATAAGTGTCATGGGTATCTTCCTGAATCGGAAGAATTTGATCGTGTTGCTCATGTCTATTGAGCTGATGTTGTTGGCGGTCAACATGAATTTCATCGCGTTTTCCCATTACATGGGTGACGCAGCTGGTCAGATTTTCGTGTTTTTCATCCTGACGGTTGCTGCCGCAGAATCGGCCATCGGCCTTGCCATTCTGGTAGTGCTGTTCCGCAACCTGAAGACCATCCATGTGGATGACCTCGACAGCCTGAAGGGATAAGTTGCGCCATGACTGAAATGCAAAAACTGTATTTGCTGGTTCCGATGGCTCCCTTAGTGGGTGCCATAATGGCTGGCCTGTTTGGTAAAACCATAGGGCGTACGGGTGCCCACGTTGTCACAATCTTGGGGGTGGCCGTTGCTTTAGCAGCGTCGGTTATGGTGTTCCAAGATGTGCAAGCGGGTCATACCTTTAACGGTGCTCTCTACACTTGGTTGGAAAGTGGCGATCTGAAACTGCACATCGGTTTCCAGATTGATAGCTTGACGGTCATGATGATGCTGGTTGTGACCTTTGTATCTCTGATGGTGCATATCTACACCATTGGTTATATGCACGACGACCCTGGCTATCAGCGTTTCTTCAGCTACATCTCGTTGTTTACTTTCTCCATGCTGATGCTGGTGATGTCTAACAACTTCGTGCAGCTATTCTTTGGCTGGGAAGCAGTAGGTTTGGTGTCTTATCTGCTGATCGGCTTCTGGTATACCCGTCCCACCGCTATTTACGCTAACCTAAAAGCATTTTTGGTTAACCGCGTGGGTGACTTTGGCTTCTTGATGGGCATCGGTCTGATCGCAGCCTACTGTGGCACCCTGGATTACCAAGAAGTGTTTGCTAAAGCTGACGTTCTGGTTAACACCAAGGTTGAGTTGATTCCTGGTGAGCAGTGGAATCTGATTACCGTCGCCTGTATCGGTTTGTTTATCGGTGCGATGGGTAAATCCGCGCAAGTGCCTTTGCATGTGTGGTTGCCGGATTCTATGGAAGGCCCGACCCCGATCTCTGCGCTGATTCACGCGGCAACCATGGTGACGGCTGGTATCTTCATGGTGACGCGCATGTCACCCCTGTTTGAGTTATCTGATGCTGCGCTGTCGTTCGTGATTGTGATTGGTGCGATCACGGCCTTATTCATGGGCTTTCTGGGGATTATCCAGAACGATATTAAGCGTGTTGTGGCCTACTCCACGCTGTCCCAGCTGGGTTATATGACCGTCGCTTTGGGGGCCTCTGCGTACTCTGTGGCTGTGTTCCACCTGATGACCCACGCGTTCTTTAAGGCTTTGTTGTTCTTGGCCGCAGGTTCCGTGATTATCGGTATGCACCACGATCAAGACATCCGGAATATGGGTGGTTTGCGTAAATACATGCCGATTACCTGGATTACATCCTTGATTGGTTCTCTGGCTCTGATTGGTACGCCTTTCTTATCCGGTTTCTACTCTAAGGACAGCATTATCGAAGCAGTGAAGGCTTCTCACATTCCTGGTGCCGAGTTCGCGTATTTCGCGGTGCTGGCAGGTGTGTTCGTGACGGCTTTCTACTCCTTCCGTATGTATTTCTTGGTGTTCCACGGTGAAGAGCGTTTTGGTCATGCCCACCACGAAGAGCATCATGGTGACCATGACGACGAAGAAGTGGCCACCGATCATCACCATGGTTTAGCTCCTGGTCAAAAGCCTCACGAAACGCCTTGGGTTGTGTGGTTGCCGCTGGTGGCCCTGTCTATTCCGTCCATGGTCATTGGCTACTTGGCTATTGAACCGATGTTGTTTGGTGACTACTTCAAAGGTGTGGTGTTTATTTCTGAACACCACCACGCTATGCACGAGTTAGCGGACGAGTTCCACGGTGCAGTGGCTATGGGTGTGCATTCCTTTACGAGCCTGCCTTTCATTCTGGCTCTGTCTGGTGTTGTCGTGGCTTGGTTCTTCTATCTGGTGAAGCCCAGCATTCCGGCGGCAATTAAGGAAAAGACCACGGCTATTAATACCCTGTTGGAAAACAAGTACTACTTTGATCGCTTCAATGAAGTGTTCTTTGCTGGTGGTGCGCGTCTGCTGGGCTCTAGTTTGTGGAAGTTTGGTGATCAGGCTGTGATTGATGGTTTGATCGTCAATGGTGCTGCGAAGTGTGTTGCTTGGATCTCGTCTTTGAGCCGTTTCTTCCAAACAGGGCATTTGTATCAGTACGCTTTCGTAATGATTATTGGTGTGTTCGTCTTGCTCACGTTCTGGGTCAGCCGGGTGTGAGAGGGCGTCTAAAATTGTGGAATCACGCGCTGCTTGCAGCGCATTGAACGGAAATCAGAAATGACAGCTTACCCCCTGCTCAGTCTTGCGATCTGGCTGCCCATTTTGGGCGGTGTGCTGGTGCTCGCCACTGGCTCCGACCGCAACGCAGCGCAGGCGCGCGGATTGGCCTTAGTCACTGCGCTCCTCGGCTTTTTCATCACCATTCCGCTCTATGGTGCTTTCGATTCCGCAAAGAGCACTATGCAGTTTGTGGAACTGGCTCCTTGGATCCCCCGATTCAATATCAACTACCACCTCGGTGTAGATGGCATTTCAGTGTTGTTCCTTTTGCTGAATTCCTTCATCACGATCATGGTGGTCGCAGCGGCTTGGAAGGTTATTGAAAATAAGGTGGCTCAGTACATGGCTGCTTTCCTGATTATGTCAGGCCTGATGAATGGGATTTTCTCTGCTCTGGATGGTGTGTTGTTTTACACTTTCTTCGAAGCATCCTTGATTCCGCTGTACCTGATTATTGGTGTGTGGGGTGGGCCAAACCGCGTTTATGCCGCGTTTAAGTTCTTCCTCTATACCTTGGCAGGTTCTCTGCTGATGTTGGTTGCCATCCTGTACTTGTTTATGGAGTCTGGTGGTAGTTTCAGTATTCTCGATTGGCATCAATTGAAGTTGCCGATGGATGCTCAGACTCTGTTGTTCTTAGCGTTCTTGGCGGCCTTCTCCGTGAAGGTGCCGATGTGGCCGGTTCATACTTGGTTGCCTGATGCGCACGTAGAAGCCCCGACGGGTGGCTCTGTGGTGCTGGCTGCGATTGGTTTGAAATTGGGCGCTTATGGTTTCTTGCGTTTCTCCTTGCCCATCGTTCCGGATGCAAGCCGGGAGCTGGCTTGGCTGATTATCGGCATGTCTTTAATTGCTGTGGTCTACATTGGTTTTGTGGCCTTAGTACAGACAGACATGAAGAAGCTGGTGGCTTACTCCTCCATTTCGCACATGGGTTTTGTCACCCTCGGTTTCTTTATCTTCAATCCTCTGGGGATGGAAGGCGCCTTGGTTCAGATGATTTCCCACGGCTTTGTGTCTGGCGCCATGTTCCTGTGTATTGGTGTCATGTATGACCGTGTCCACAGCCGCAATATTGCTGACTACGGTGGCGTGGTAAACAAGATGCCTAAGTTTGCGGCTCTCTTCATGCTGTTCTCTATGGCGAACGCGGGTTTGCCAGCCACTAGTGGTTTTGTGGGCGAGTTCATGGTGGCTTTGGGTGCAATCCAGTTCAACTTCTGGACAGGTTTTGTGGCATCAACCACCCTGATTGTGGGAGCGGCCTACACGTTGTGGATGTACAAGCGCGTGGTGTTTGGTGCTATTGGCAACCACCATGTGGAAGAGATGGAAGATCTGAGTGGACGTGAGTTTGCGTTCCTTGCTGTGTTGGCCGTGTGTGTCTTGGCGATGGGTATTTATCCTTTCCCCTTCACCGACGTCATGCACTCTTCTGTGAATGAGCTACTGAAGCATGTAGCAGCAGGTAAGCTGTAAGGCGACCTAAACTCTAGCTAGTGGGGCTGCTATGTGGCCTCATTAGAGCGACTCCTAAAATATTGGACTGGCTATGAACTTCGTGATGCCCAATTTTTACCCCGCAGCAGCGGAATTATTTGTAGCAGGCATGGCACTGCTGCTGCTGGTTGTCGAACTTTTCGCCGGTAAAAATCGTGATTCCTCTCCAACTGCCTCGTTGGCAACCTTGGTTGTGGGTGCGATTATCAGCTACGCCATCGTTGCTGTACCTCTGACGATGTTTGACCAGGTATCAGTCGATCTCCTCGGTGGTGCAGTTCCCTTGGGTGTGCTGGTTCGTATCATTTATTTCATGCTGTTCGGGGTCTTGGCGTTTGATGCAGTGACGGCCAAGAAACTGGGGTTCCCTTTCATTGCCACGGTTTGGACACTGGCTTCTGCGGCACTTATCACTTATGTCACTACCGATGGTCAAGTGACTCTGACGTTTAGCAATTTGTACATTGCTGACTTGTTCGGTAGCTTCTTGAAACTTCTGGTGTATATCGCTGTTATTGTGATGTTGGTCTATTCCCGCGAGTACCTGAAGGTGCGTGGTCTGGATCGTTTCGAGTATTACCTGCTGGTGTTATTCGCTACTTTGGGCATGATGGTGATGATTTCTGCCAACCATCTGCTGACGATCTACATGGGCTTGGAGCTGATGTCTCTGTCTCTCTACACCCTGGTGGCGATTGATCGTGATTCCGCCCGCTCCTCCGAAGCTGCGATGAAATATTTCGTGTTGGGCGCTTTAGCATCCGGTCTCTTGTTGTACGGGATGTCTATGGTGTACGGCGCAACGGGTAGTCTGGAAATTTCTGCTATCGCTCAAGCACTGGCTCATGGTGTGGTTAATAAGACCGTGCTGGTGTTTGGTCTGGTGTTCTTGGTAGCGGGTATTAGCTTCAAGTTGGGTGTTGTGCCCTTCCACATGTGGGTTCCCGATGTGTATCAAGGCGCTCCCACCTCTGTGACCTTGTTTGTCGCCACCGCACCTAAATTGGCTGCCTTCGCTATGGCTGTGCGTCTGTTGGTCAATGGCTTACTGGATTTGGCCGCCGATTGGCAACTGATGTTGGTGGTTGCTGGGGTGATGTCTATCGCGCTGGGTAACTTGGCCGCTATCGCTCAAAAGAACATCAAGCGCATGTTGGCTTACTCCGGTATCTCCCATATGGGCTTTATGCTCTTGGGGCTGACTACTGGTGTGGTGGCAGGTGATCGTCAGTTTGCTCTGAATGCTTACAGCTCCGCCATGTTCTATGCCGTGGCCTATGTGCTGATGAGTTTGGCCAGCTTCGGCATCATTATGTTGCTGTCCCGTGCCGGTTTCGAAGCCGAAGAATTGGACGACTTTAAAGGTCTGAATCAGCGTAGCCCTTGGTTTGCTGCCATGATGATGATCGTGATGATGTCCATGGCCGGTATTCCTTTCTTCGTTGGCTTCTTCGCTAAGTTCTCTGTGTTGCAAGCGGTGGTGGCTGCGGGTTACATGTCTTTGGCGATAGTGGCGGTAATCTTCTCCTTGATCGGTGCCTTCTACTACCTGCGTGTGGTGAAGACCATGTACTTCGACAAGGCTGTGGATGAGAACCCCATTAATGCCTCGCAGGGGATGCGGGTGCTACTGTCTGCTAACGGTTTAGCGATCGCCATCTTTGGTTTGATGCCTCAATCCTTGATGTCGCTGTGCGCTTTTACGCTGCTGCGCTCTCTGTAAAAACATCAAACTAGCTTCTTGGGGACATGATGAAAGTCATGTCCCCATTTCATTTGTGGAGCCGAATATGATTGATCAACATTTAATCGAGCAGCAAATCAGCAACGAAGAAGTCTTTTCTGGGCGTTTGCTCAAAGTGCAGCGCGACCAAGTGCGCCTGCCAGATGGTTCCTCCTCTACTCGTGAGTACATCGTGCACCAAGGGGCGGTAGCCGTCATTGCCCAGTTAGATAACGGGAATGTGTTGATGGAACGCCAGTTTCGTTATCCCTTGCGTCAGGTCTTTTTAGAGTTACCAGCGGGCAAAATTGATCCAGGTGAAAGCATAGAAGCCTGTGCCAAACGGGAGTTAAAAGAAGAAACGGGCTATGTGGCGGAACACTGGCAGTATTTAGGTGTGATGCATCCCTGTATTGGCTATTCCAATGAACGCTTGGAGTATTTTTATGCTCGAGGTCTGCGCCAAGAAGAGCGGCAGTTAGATGAGCATGAGTTTCTCGATGTGTTGGAAATGTCTCCTGATGCGGTGTACGCGGCCATTAAGTCAGGCGAAATTACGGATGGAAAAACAGTGTTAGGGATGTTTCTCGCCAGTGATTGCTTACGCTCCACGGATAAGGTGTAGGCGATGCGCAAGCTAGTCGATGTGGCTGCCGCTGTTATTTATCGTGAAGACGGCTCGTTTCTCTTAGGGCAGCGGGCGGCGGATACTTTTTATGCAGGCTACTGGGAATTCCCTGGCGGAAAAGTTGAGGCCAACGAAGCCCCGGCACAGGCCTTGTGTCGCGAGCTCTATGAAGAGTTGGGTATTGTTGTAACCGATCCTGAGCCGTGGATTGTGCGTAGCCATGAATATGAACACGCGCATGTGCGCCTGCACTTTTTCAAAGTGCGGGCTTGGCAAGGAGAGATACATGCTCATGTGCATGCACAACTGGCTTGGCAGCATCTCGATACTGGGGCGACGGTGGCGCCCATGCTCCCGGCGAATGGCCCCATCTTGAAGGCATTGGCATTGCCGACGGTTATGGGTATTACCCACAGCGGCGAACTCGGCATGGCGGCGCAATTGCAGGCCTTGGAGCAAGCGTTAGCGCGAGGGCTAAAACTGGTGCAAATTCGCGAACATGCTTTGCCGGAGTCTGAGTTGCTTGCTTTTGCCCACGCGGTCATGGCACTGGCCAAACCCTATCAAGCGCTGGTCGTTCTGAATGGTGTGGCATCTGTGGCGCGCACATTGGGCGTGGATGGCGTGCATTTAACCAGTCAGGTGTTGATGAAAAGCCAGGAGCGTCCTGATTTTCCTTGGGTGGGAGCGTCGTGTCACAACCGTACCGAACTGGAGCAGGCCGCGAGTTTGGGGCTGGATTACGCTGTGCTTGGGCCTGTGGCGCCGACGCTTAGTCATCCCGAACAGCCTGGATTAGGTTGGGACAACTTTGCCGAATTGGTACACAGTTTGCCCATGCCCGTATTGGCATTAGGTGGGCTCACCAT
>JACCDO010665411.1_pt1 | contig 50299 bp, 34 predicted proteins | sample 7446101 | NCBI WGS metagenome assembly JACCDO01 (sample SAMN15323440, study PRJNA562643) | freshwater metagenome | isolation source: river surface water | place: USA:Blue River Watershed | collected 2017-08-16 | reverse complement strand
TTGGTCTTGTAATCGATGACGGTGGCCGACTGGCCGGGGATGACGTGCACGCGGTCGAAGACGGCGGTGATCGCCTTGCCTTCGTGCATGAGCGTGGCCTTACGTTCGTTCCAGAGGAGGGCGCCGGCAGGCTTGTTTAGGAGGAGTTCCGCCACGGGCGCCGACTTCAGGCAGGCTTCGATGGCCGCGGCGGCCTCGTCGTAGCTTTCCGGGGTCTCTACCGGCCAGGCCTTGGCCTTAAGCCCGGCCAGGAAGGCCTCTACGTCCCATTCCAGGTGGTTGCAGAGCTCGTGCACGAGGGTGCCAAAGACCTTTCCTCGGGCGGTATCCTTACCGGGTCTCCAGCCGCCTTCGAATACTTTGCCCGACTTGGACGGGCGGAGGCGCTCGGTCCGGCGCACCGGGGTCAATTGGTTGATATCGCGGACGGTGGCTTCCGTCGTCGTGGCCGGCGCCTTGATGGCCTGCGCGATCCAAGCATTCGATCCGTGTTCGACCATGATCTCAGCTGGGCAGACTCCGGGCATTTCGAGCTTCCGGCCCTTAGATTCTCCGCTCGTGCCGCCGAGCACGGCTTCGATGAGCATGGCGAAGTCATATTTCTTGAACTTCTTCTCATCGGTCAGTTGTTCCCGGCTCTCGAGTTCGATCTCGTCCGTGACGAGCACGAGTCGTCGTACGGCGCGGGTCATGCCGACATACAGACGGCAGAGGTTTTCGTAAGCCGCCGCGGTCCGTTCCTTGATCAGCACGGCCTCGAGCGTCGCCGGGTCGGCCTCGGTGACTTCAGTCTTAGGCCGCGTCAGCGCCCATTCCGGGATGAAGTCTTCATCGGTCTTCACCATGGGATCGCTTACCCTGACCTGCGCGATCTTCTGTTTCTCGCTGTTCAGGCAGGGGAGGTAGACCGCGGTGTATTGCAGGCCCTTCGACCGGTGGATGGTCAGGACCTGGACGGACCGGGGGTCTGCGGTGTCACGTAGGGAAGACAGCTCCAGGTGCGTCGCGAAGGCACCGAGGTCACGATGGTCGTTTTCGTCGAACTTGACCGCCAGAGCCAGGATCTGCTGCACGCGCTTGGCCAAGAATCGCTCCCCGTTGCTTTCACCGGTCGGGATTCGTCCCTTGAGCAGTTCTTGGAGGAGAGCCTCGCCTCCCTTTTCGTAAAAGACTTCAGCGATGCGCAGTCTCGCCGCTTCCCAGCCGCCGCACGCGTCGACATACGCCTTCGCGCTCGGCGACATCTGGGCCATGCCTTTGCTCAGGCGATCCGTGGGATGGGCGGTGTTCTTGATCAGGGCCACGATGCCCGCCGTGAACGGGTTATCCATGGCGACCTCCGCCGCGGCCTCGTCCGCCGCTTCGATGCCCATGCGCCGCAGATGTTCGGTGATTTCCGCCGCCTGTGAGTTCTTCGAGACCAGGATGGCGCAGGTGATGCCGGGTTTCAGCAGGCCCTTGCCGTCGGTCAGCCCTGATTCTTCGATATGCTTCCCGATCCACTTCGCCTGGCTGGCGACCTTGGTGGTCTCGGCTTCTTCCTCGTCGAGCTCCTGGCCTTCTTCGCTATCGAGATTATTCAGTCTCACCCAGAGGGCTTCGCCCAGCTGAGGGTTGTCCTTGTTCTTGGATTCATGGTCACCCCAGACGTTGGCCCATTGCTCGGCGGCCTCGGGGGAGAAGAACGGCCCATGCGGGGTCAGGTCTCCTAGCAGTTTGTTGACCAAGTCGACCACCGGCTGGGCGCATCGGCGGGTGTAGTCGAGTCGGTTGTCTCCTTCGTTGGGGATCAGGTCGTCGACCTTACGCAGCAGCTCGGGGTTGCCGGCGCGCCATCCGTAGAGGCTTTGCTTCAGGTCGCCCACGAAGAACGCGGTCCGCCACTCGGTCTTCTCCTGGTGGCCGCCGATGATCTCCATGAGGTTGTCCTCAAGGACCTTCCACTGGCGGGTGCTCGTGTCCTGGAATTCGTCGAAGAGCCAGTGCTTCACGCTGCAGTCCAAGCGGTAATCGATGTCGAACTTGCCCTCGGCGTTGAGCAGCAGGGTGACGTTGTCGCTGAAGGTTAGACGTCCACGCTGGCGGATCTCCCGGTCATAGATCTCGTCGTAGCGCTTCAGCAGGCGATACACCGCTTGGGTCTGCTCCAGTCGCTCTTGGAGGGCGGTCGAATACGCCGCACGTGCCAACACGCGTAGCTGGTCGCAATGGACGGAGGGGAGGTGGATCTGTTGGAAGCCGCGTCCCGCCGGGTAGTTGATCGTGATTTCCTCGCCCATCTTGCCGAGCGCGACCGGCCTCAGGCGTCCTCCTAGGTTATCCCAGATGGAATCCTTCAGGTCCGACGCGTGCGACATCGCTCCGATGCCCTCGGCGATGGCCAAGAGGCTCTTCCTGAAAGTCGTGTGGAAGGTCTGCCCACCTAGCCAGACAGCCACGCCTTGGGCGGCGGCTTGCTTCTCGGCCTCCGTCGGCTCCTGGAAGATCTCCGGCCGGCCGTTCTTCCAGATGGTCTCGGCGTCGCCCCACTTATGGGCGTCTTTGGCGAGGGAGATGAGGTCGTGGAGGCTCTTGACCGTCTCGGCGAAGCCCTTGAGCGGCGTGGCCACTTCCTTGCCTTGGTTGAGGAAGCGCAGCAGGTCCCAGAGCTCGGCGATCTCGGTCGGCTCGGTCTCCGCCATCATCTGGGCGATGACTTGCGTGCGGATGTCCGCCGCTTCGACGTCGCTGATGTTGCTGATGCGCCCGCCGTCCAGTCCGACCTCGGTCGGGTTGTTGGTCACCAATCGGGCAAAGAAGCTGTCCAGCGTGCCCAGCGTGAGCCGCTGCATCGACAGCAGGGTCTTGCGCAGCAGTTTTCGGAAGAACGCCGCATCGCAGGTCTCAGGCAACTTGAGGCGATCCTCGCTGCGTAGGTCGGCGGCCTCTTCCTCGCTCGAAGCCGCCTTCGCCAGCTTCTCAAGTGTACGGGCCATGAACTCGGCCGCCGCGGCCCGCGTGAACGTCAGCGCCACGATCTGCTCGGGCTTGGCGCCGGTCGCCAGGAGTTTGACGATGCGATCGGAGAGGGCGAAGGTCTTGCCGGAGCCGGCGGACGCCAGGATGACCTTATCGTCGACAGGGAATTGGCTCATTTGCGGACTCCTCCCAGCTGGTCGAGGTTGAGGTATTCCTTCATCCGGCGTCCCTTGAGGGCCGCGAGGATCGGGTAGTCGCTGCCGCTCTCGGAAGGCTGGTAGGCGTCCTTGCCGCCTTGCTTGATGGCTTCGACGACCCGGTGGATCTGGGTCTCGGCCGCAGTCATGAAGTCGGCATGGTAGTGCTCCCAGACCTCTTCTCCGGTGTCGCTGACCTTGGCCGGTAGGCAGAGGTAGCCGACATGAAGGACGTCGTCCTTGCCGATTCCGACCCAACCCTGTTTCAGGGAACGGTGGTAGACGGGCAACTGGAGATCCTTCCAGCAGATGATCTTCGTCTCTCCGGTGTCCTCGCCTTTCTTGCCCCGTTTTCTCACCTCAGCGGTGAACGGTGCTCCGGGTTGTCCGTTGGCGGTATGGGTGCCGACGGGATTCTTGGCGTGGTTGAAGGTCTTATAGTCGTAGACGCGCCATTCGCCCGTCCGGGTGTTGAAGTCCAGTCGGTCGAACGAGCCGGTGATCTTCACCCCGAGGATTTCGTCTTCAGGCAGGTCACCTTCGACGGCCTTGATGACCCATCCCTCTGCGGCCATCTTGGCTTGGGTCTTCACGAAAGCCGTGAGGCGGCCTCGGGCGGCTTCGATCTGGAGGCGGATCGCGGTGGACGGGTCGTTGCCGAAATTAGCGAGGACGTGCTTCTCCAGGCAGCCCATGAGCTGGCGGTGGATTTCCCCTGCGTCCGTCACGGCTTTGTCGATATTGTCCTGACCAAAGATTTCCAGCGCCCCGTGCGCCAATGAGCCGAAGCCGGCGGCGTCGAGTTCGATGCTGCCGTGCTTTACGTCGTCCATGCTCAGCGCCCGCTTGAGCCAGAACTCAGCCGGATCGGCCAGGTAGATCTTGAAGGCGGTGGCCGAGATGGACTTCACCACCCGGGCAGCTCCCTTGGCTTCGGCGAGCGGGACGAACTTATGGGCGTCCGGAATCTCCCAGTAGGGCTGGGCGTCGCTGTTCGGTGCGTCGGCGAACAGATGGTTCACTCTGGCGCCCAGAGACTCATCCGGGGCTTGGAAGAGCAGTCGAGAAGGGCGGAGCGGGTTGCCGTCGGCATCCTGCTGCGGGACGATGACGTCCAGCCAGCCGTGGCCGAGGCGTCGACGCCATAGCTGCTCGAACGTGAACGCCGCCGAGGCGAACACGGCCTCGTTCGTCGGCAGGCCGGCCAAGGCACGCAGGCTGGCCGGCAGGTAGGGGTGGGCGTGGACGACCCTAGGGATCAGGTGGTCGTTCAGCCCGAATAGGATCATGTGGGGGACGGGGTCCCAGGGGGCTTCTACCCAGCCGGGGAGGTTGACCGCTTCTTGGGCGTCGCTGCGGCGGTGTCGCTGGGTGCTCGCGGCATCCAGCGTCAGCCCGATGAGTTGCTCATGGGTGAGTTCCGTCTCGCCCGCTTCGTAGGCGGCCTGGATTTCCTTGGCCGTCTCGATGAGGGTCTCGGCGACTTCGATCGCGAAGGCTCCGTCAGGGTCGTCCTCGCGGAGTTTCTTACCGACCGTCAGGAGGGAGATGGTCGTAAGCAGCGCTTCCTGCCAAGGCATCGCGAGTTGCTCGTCTCGGAGCTTGAGCAGGGCTTCCAGCCGGGGCGGAAGTTTCTGCATCGACTCGTAGTCGGCCTGCTGGCGGAAGTCGTCCTCCGGTTTTGGCAGGCTCGCGATCTGGGCGCAGACCTCGCTTACGGCGCCGCGGAGCATCGTGCGATCGGCGACGTCGAGTTGTTCGTTGAGTTCGGTGAAGGCTACCGGCGTGGCGCCTCCCGTGGTCATGCGGACCAAGTCAGGGATGCGCAGGGCTTCGCGCAGTGTCTCGAAGTCGGGCTCTTGGCTTCCCAGGCACCGACTCCACGACCGGAGGGCGTGGTGAAGGCCGTGGGAGCCATGGGCGACCCCGAGGGGATTGACGGCATCGGCTCCAAGCGAATGGATTAGGGCGGCAATTTTGGGGGCGTCGACCTCTCGATCGCAGGCGCAGACGGCGTGAACGCCGTCGGTGGGCAGTTTATCGCCTAGGAGCGTTCGTAGCTTCTTGAGAGCGCCCGGGGCGTCGCCGACCACGTGGACGCTTTGGGCGTAATCGGCCCAGTGGGTACGACGATCCGCCCAAGCTTCGGGCAGGGGGCGGCCCCACTGGTCGAAGTTCGCGGCCTCATCGGCATCCGCGCCGACGATGGCCTGGATATGGAAGTGGTCCTGAAGGCGTTCCAGGGCCGTGATGAAGAGCGGCTGAGGGTCGGTCAAGCCGACCAGCCAGATGTGGGTAACCCCTTCGGGCTTGTCGCTTCCTCGCGCCAGTTCGGAGCGGAGGTCGTTGTGATCCTTCAGGCCGCGTCGGGTAAGCACCTCACGGTAGCCAGCCTCAAGGGTCGCCAGGTCGTCCCAGCGTGGCTTCTCAGGGTTCTTAGGGAGCACGGCCACGCCGGCAAAGTCCAGACCTTGGGCAGAACCACCCAGTTCATCGCGCAGCTCGAACAAAGTCTCCGCCAGACGCTTCGCCTCCTCGAAGGTGAACTCGCCCAGTTTACCATTCGGGAACAGATGGGGCAGGGTAGAGCGATCCGTCGCCTGTAGGACCTCAATCCAAGCCATCAACGCATCCGCCGAACTCGCCGCCTGCTTGTTCTTATCCCCGAAGTTTAGGAAATCAGTAGGGGTCTGGAAGACCGGCAGCAGGACTCCATTTGGCGCCTGCTTTGCTAATTCTTCTTGGATGAGGCGGGTGGCGAAGCTGGAGGGGACGATTACTCGATGGGTCCCCATGTCGATCGGGGAGCCGGTTCGGCCCTCGAGTAGACTTGAGGCAACAGCTTGGGCGAACGGCTTGGGCCAACCGACGTAAATGGACGGACAGAGGGGCATCAGCGATGTCCTCTGTATGCCAACGGCTAGGAATCCTGCAACCTCCCTCGCCTATTCCCTGCGAATATTATCCACAACCTTGGTAGGAGTGTCCGGCCCGGACATCCTCAAGGGGAATTAAAGAACGAGAGGATTTTCAGCCTTCTTCGCTTCGCACTTCGTTCACTTCCCAGTCTCGCATGCGTGCGTACGAGGACTGGCTCTTCGGGGTCAGTAGTAATGCCTTGGACAGATAGTCTCTGATAGCCGTTAGGGCCTTGGAACGGACTTCATGATTGCCCGGGCTGATAGCCAGAGCCCCGACGCCAGGGATGAGCTCGCGGTATTTCTCAAAAGATTGGTTGAGTCTGCCATCCGCTGCCTGTCCGCCTGGGAACAGGATCACCGAGGCAGCAGTACCGCGGATAGCCTCGTTGTAGGTGTGCATTTTGTAAACATCCTCCGGCTTGGCGTCGTCGTCTGCGGAAACGGCATCTTGACGGTCGAAATCTCCGGCTAGGTTGAGGTCAAGGTTGGCGATGCGGAACTTTGCATCAAAGTGAATATAGGTAATCTCTCCTAGTTTTCCGGCAGAGCTGCGGCACTGTTCGAAGCTCGAACCATAAATGACTGGGAACGTCTCAACGGTATAGTCGGGCCGCAGCGTGAGCGAGTAGCTCGTATAACCCGGGCCGGGCTTGAAGGTGCGGTTATAGTAAAGTGCGACGAAACGAGCCGCTTCGCCTTTGCCGATTCGCAGCGTAAGCCTGGGTGCATCGCTCTTTGACAGGCTGATGGAGGCGGAACCTTCTGGATTCAGCTCTTTGACGTATCTTCGATCTAAGTTTGCAGCGCCGGTCATTCCTTCTAGTGCGTCTGCCAGGAAGAAGAATAGCCAGTACTCGTATAGATCGGGTACTTGTCGGTTCTCGGCAGTCGGCGAGAGAGCGCCGTCATCGTTGATATCTTTGATTGAAAGGGTTTTGTTCGCGATGACCCAGCTACGAAGGTAGTGTCGGTAGCCCTCCCGCTTCTGTAGTACTTGATTCTCTAGGGGGATTCTCCCCTGGCGTCCTGAGGTCTTAATGACTTCGAGTCGCGACTGCTGCACATACTCTGCGTAAAGTTCAGTCGCTAGTTTGGTGAGTCTTGGTCCGAATTTAGGGTCATCCATGACGTCGCGGCATACCTCGACGAACTGAGCGATAGCATGCTTAATAAAGCGATTTGGTGTAGTATCGGTGGTGTCGCGGCGTTTTCTTTCAACGGCTTCAATCGGTACCGGTTTCCCGGCACTATTCATTCCCCATCTGATCCGGCCAATCGGGTCACCCATAGCGTGCATGCCAGTTGCCATGCCAGCTGGAAGCCATCGGTCGTCCGACTCTAATTGGGAGTGTGGGCGCGCCTTGATCATGCACATGGCTGCCTTCAGCTCCTCGATGGGCAGTGAAGCTTGCAGAAGCAGGAATTTTTCGAGCGGTCGCTTCTGTTCGCCTTCGGTTTCGATTAGCTTTCCTTGAGTAGGCGCCTCGGGATCGAAGAGGAGGGATACGGACTGATCCGTGAGGTCACGCAGTAAGGCGAGATACTGTTCCTCGTAGGAAAGCTTGGCGGATATCACCTCGAATCGCAGTTGGGCGCCGTTCTGGAGGCCAATCCATCCTGAGCCTAAGAAGTTTCCGAAGTTAAATACCCCCTTGGCTTGTCGTGCGTCGATTTCCCAGCGTGTGCTTATCCGCTTGGTGTTGCAAAGTGATGAGGTGACAGTCGGCAGCTTATCTTCTGCGATCAAGGTTGGACCTCTCTTGGACGTGCTTAAGATTTCCCAGTGGTAGTCAGTATTCTCTAGCAGCCTCAGTCGGCACAGGAAGTCCGCCTTGCTGGCGCCGGCATAGAGTATTCTTCCTTCGTTGATGCTTGGTCCGAAGAGCAGCGCTTCCTTGGAATCGCAAGCGAGTAGGGCAGGGCGAGACTCCCTCTTTGCTTCAGAGAACAGCTTGCCAAGTTCGACCGATTTACCTGCCTGTTTTGTGCCGACATAAATCCAGAAATCTTGGCTAATTTGAGCCAGGACGTATTCGGACTTAATCGGAGACTCGATCACTGGATGAAGCTGACGAACTGGTCTGCCTTGAGCTTTCGGCTCATCGATTCAAGCTTCCCCTTGCAGAGCTCAAGGTGGTGCTTATCGGAAACCTTAATAAGGTCATCGAGTACTGTACTGAGAGTTCCGGAGGCGCCATTGAGCTTAGGAAGGGCCTTCTGAAGGATGGCCAGATCGATGAGGCTCGTGGTCTCTTTAGGTGCGATGATATCAGCTTTTGCTAAGGCTTGTGCGCTGGCTATGAAGTTGAGGCATTCTCTGGCAGTCCTATGTGCGAAAATAAAGCGGGTTCCCTCTAGAGCCGCATAAAAGTCTTCTAGGACCTCGGTCATTAGTTCGTGGTCCTCCTCTGGCAGGGCTTTCTCCGTTAGGTGAGATACCCGGATGAATTCTTCAACTTGCTCGGGACGTAATGCCGGTAACTCACTCGGTACGGCACCTTCTAAGCCGTTTGCGATCTCATCCCAGGTGACCTTGAACTCGATGACATGAGCTCGATCGAGGACCTTTGGGCTAAACATATATGTTGTTTCGTCGATGTTGACTGTTCCGATGACGAATAGGTTATTAGGGTACGCAATTTTTCCGGGGACAGAAATGGCGTCTTCGGTCTTAAGAGTTTCAGCTGAGTCATGTAGCTTCAGTGGCTCCTTTGATTCCATAGAGCTGAGGAAGTCGGCGAGGTAGCGTTCAACGTGCGACAGGTTCATCTCATCAAGAATCAGGAAGTGGGGTTTTTCTGGATTTTCTATGGCCTTAAGGATTATTCGAAGTGCAGGTGGGGCGACATATGTCTTTCCGCCTTCAGCTAGTAGATTGCGGAAGCCAAGTAGTGGCCGGTTGTCAGTCCAGTCTGCGCCAACAGCAACTACCTCGACATTGGTTATACCTGCAATGGCAGCCGCTACGAGCTTTGCCGACCAAGTTTTTCCAGTTCCGGTTCCTCCGGCTAGAATTATGAATCTCTTTGAGGCTGAGCTCGTGAGTATCTGGTCCAGTGTTTCGTCGGTGTCTGCGTGTTGATTGTCATCAATTATTTTGGAGTGTTTCACGTATTCTTTGATTAGTGCGTTTAAGTCTTCTGACAGCTTGTCTAGATCCACTTCGTCGACAGGGTAGTATTTGTGTACGATTGAGCCTGCCTCGTATCCAACTGCTACCGTGCTCTTCCCGCATTTAAGCTCAATGTTCGGGGTGTGTGAGAATCCAGCAGGATAAGACTCGGTAGATTTCTTGCGGTAATTTGACGCATTTTCTCTGAGTTCGGCGAGGGCCTTGGCGTTGCCTGCGCCTCGTGTTCGTCCGGCAGCGAGTATGTAGGACAAGTAAAGGCCCGACATGTCGGCTTTGAATAAAACTACCGGGTAATGGCCCTTAGTTGCGCTAGTTGTAAGGGGTCTGAAGAAGAAGCCGATCCACGGTACTTGCGTATAGGTCCCGTTCCCTACGGAAGCTTTAACCTTGAATGAGGCTTTTATGTCGGCCGGTATTTTGGATGCCAGATAGTCTGCTATGATCTGGATTTTTTGACCAGGTTTCCCGGCTTGCATCTTGACCCCCATGGGTTGCTTTGACGCTTCAACGTATGTTTTAAAAAAATCTATTAAGGCCAGTTGAGGGGTCATGTTCCTCAGTCTTGGTCTCGATGATCTATTGATCAAGCTTATGTCTTTTAGATCATGGCACATTTTATGCCCTGGTTATAGCTCTATTTTAATCGGATAAAGATAGTGCCCTTTTGCGGCGCAAACCGTGGCGCTTATTTACTCTCAGGCTAATCTAGACAACTAAGGCATGACCACAGTTTTATTTCCGCTTATACGCCCTTCGGTAGGCTTGCCTGACTGAACGTTTTATATTTTTAAATATGAATGAAGCCAGTTAGAGCCAGAGTTCCGAGCACCCGGCCGATCAGCCAGAATATGATCGATCATTCCATCGTCGATGCAGGAAGCTCGCTTAAGCGGCTGGCTAAGCTTGCGTGGGAGTTTGACTTCGAGTCATTGATTGTCGGGGACGACCTTGGTGCGGTATATCCCGTGTATTACTCAGGCAAGCGGGTTGATTTGAAGTTCTATCGTCCGCGTGTCCATGGTGGGCGATTCTTCCGGTTATCTCTTGATGCCATCCTGATCGAGACAACATCGCTTTCTTCCGGGGATGTGATGTTGTTTGATTTAAAAGACGATGGTCGTGTAGAGCTAACCCTAGACAGGTCGGCTAGGCGTCCGGTATCAAATATTGGAAAGCGAAGAACCTTTCAAAATTCTACCTCTTTTAGCTTTAGCAGCGAAGGCGATATTCAAAAGCATGAGCGATGGGAGCGAGCACGATGCTCACGTATTTCAATGGTCGTGAAGCAGAGAGAGCTTAAGCGTTATGGGCGACTCAGTTGCCACGCCTGTGGACTACAACCTGTCCGGAAGTATGGGGTTGAGGTAATAGAAGCTCACCATCGCAAGCCACTAGCTGAGTGCCAATCTGGCCGGACTCCTAACCCTGATGATTTTGATTTGCTGTGCCCAAGCTGTCATCGGGCTATCCATAGGTTGAGTCCTTGTGATCTCTCGACTTTGAGGCGCGAAATTAGGCGTAACGCTTAGCAAGAAAAACCTGGACAAGACCTCCTTTCGGGGATTGACTTAATGTAATAAACATTTGTTCACTATTGCTCGCTATGACTAAGTCCAAACACAGCCAGAAGTACTGCATTGATCTCTTTGCAGGTTGCGGCGGTTTGTCGCTTGGCCTCGAACTGGCCGGCTTTAAGACCCTGCTTTTCTCCGAACTTAACGACGATGCTGCAGACACTTTCGCTGCTAATCATAAGGATGCTGAGCGGTGTGGTAACATCACCGACCTCACGAAGAACGACTGTTCCCGTTTAAGGGATCGTCTCGAAGCGTGGGAAAAGGAGAAGGGCGTTCGTAAGGTCGATCTCGTTTGTGGTGGCCCCCCTTGTCAGGGATATTCGGGAATCGGACACCGGCGAACTTTCAAACTCAATAAGGAGGAGATTCCCTCGAACCATCTCTACGAAGAGATGATTAAGGTGATCAAGGTAGTTAAGCCTAGGATTTTTCTTTTTGAAAACGTTAAAGGCCTCTTGTCCGCCAAGTGGACGGCTGACGGAAAGAATGGGGAGATCTTTCGTCAGGTTTTGAAGGCTTTTATGGACATCGAAGGCTACGAGGTGCGATGGCAACTTGTCCGCGCCAAGGACTATGGCGTTCCGCAGAATCGCCCTCGTGTTCTTATTGTCGGTATCCATCGGAACGAAGTAATGCCGTCCTCGAATCTAGCCAAGGAGAGCGATGAAACCATAATCGAACCAACGGCTGTTGACGACAACTGGCTGCCGTCTCGTGGTGAATTTAGGTATCCCCATCTTGGGGACCTGCTTGGAGATCTGGTTGGCGGCACAGGACGAAGCACCGCAGATCTTAAAGATACTAAATATTGGAAACCGGCAGAAACAGAGATCCAAAAGTGGCTACGCACCAGGCAGGATGAAACTTTGATGGATGTAGGTCACGCACTGGAAGAGCAGGAGTATTCAAAGCATAAGCCTCGCGTCCTTAAGAAGTTCATTTTCATGCAAGATAACGAAGGACGCATTCATCATGCGCATAAAACGAAGAAATTTGCGCAGCGACTGTTGAAGGAGTTTTGGCCTGCAGATGGGCCTTTTATCACCGCGACCTCACTGCCTGACGATTATGTCCACTACTCCGAACCCCGGACTTTGACCGTGCGGGAGTGGGCGCGATTGCAGACTTTTCCTGATTGGTATGTGTTCAAGGGGCCCAGGACGACCGGCGGTCGCCGCCGCGCGGGTGACCCGTCAAAGGGGGATTGGAGTCGAGATGTGCCCCGATATACCCAGATCGGTAATGCGGTGCCTGTTTTGCTGGCAAAGGCTCTAGGTCAGCATTTTATTAAGCTTCTCAAGAATGAACGTAAGGCCGCTAACGGAAAGGGAAGCAGCAAACCTCGTCGCGTTAAATAACACCGGCAACGAGTCGGCCTTCCTTTTTCTAACGGCCACCGGTCTGGGGAAGGGCATCATGGATGCCACAGAACCCGTACGTAGGTATTTTTCAGAGCGGAACTTTCACCGATACGACGACCAGTCTAAAGGGCCTGATTCGAAAGTCATCAAGCCATGTCAGATTGTGCTGAATGGCTCGATGGTATCGACCAGGGTTTCTCTCTACAGGCCCATCACGAAGAAGGGCGATCCACGTCTCTGGATTTACGGGCTAACCGAGCACGCAGCTGCAGATGATGTTTTGGCGCTGGTTTTGAAGTCAGGGAAACTATTTGTCTTCAATCTGACGAAGCTTGAGCCAGTCACTGGCATGGTCGCTGAGTCGAGCTTCCTTGATTGTATCGTTGGCAGGGTTGGTGGTGCCGCCGATGAACTGGTTCGTCGCCTGCGGGAAATCGCGAAGAAGGATATCATTGGAGCCGTTGACGCGGATACTGCCGTAGGCAGAGCCGTGGAAACAGCTCTTGGAATCGATATCAATTCAAGCAAGAGCCCTGATTTCCAAGGTATTGAGCTGAAGGCGCATCGTCAGGGGCGATCGGCTGATCGGTCCGGGCTCTTCGCTCAGGTTCCAGATTGGGAGCTAAGCCCTCACAAGAGTTTCAGCACCATCTTGGACCGCTTCGGCTACGAAAGGGAAGGGGTGCGTAAGCTCTACTGTACCGTTTCAGGCAAGTCTCCTAACTCCCAGGGCCTTATTCTCTCGGTCAAGGATGGTCGCCTTCAGGAGTCTTTCAGGGATGTCGCAAAGGGCTGGGATGAGCCAGTGTGCCTGTGGTCGCTAGATCGCCTCCACGGGCGGCTCCTAAGCAAGCACCCCGAGACCTTCTGGCTTGAGGTCAAACCGACCCGTAATGCCGGCCGGGAGGCCTTCCGGATCACCAGCGCAGTACATACATCTCGCCCATCCACATTCCACTTTGACGCCATGCTCGAATCCGGTGACGTCACCGTTGACCATATGATCAAGCGAGGTACTCGCGGAGTCCAGGAGAAGGGGCCTCAGTTCAAAGTAGAAGACAAGAAACGGCCTCAGCTGTTCCTGGGAGAACAGCGCGAGTACCGTTTTTGCTGAGCGTGGGTCCTTGTCTGTACTGCATTTGATGAAATCATTTAATAAATTTGATAAAAAAAAGAATCTTACTTAGGAATCATTGATGTTCACCCCAGGCATGCTGGTAAGTCATGTCACCGATCCATCCAAGGTCGGGACTATTACCGGGCAGGTGCGTGCAAGGTCTCCTCACGCTTTGTGGGAGGTGGCTTTTTCGCATGGTGAGACCAAGTTTGTTTCAGCAGTTTATCTGAAGGCCGTTTCGACCGACAAGAAGTCGGCGATGCAACTTCTGAAGGATCGGGAGTTTGGTCGGCCGCACGACCTTCGTCGGCGAATGACTTTTGAGAAGCTCAAAGGGACGCTTTCGGAATTCATCTACTCGATGGATGCCGCGGAGATCGATTTCCTTCCATATCAGTATAAGCCTGTTCTTAAATTCATCGAATCTCCGACGGAGCGACTTCTGATCGCTGACGAGGTCGGTCTTGGTAAGACGATCGAGGCTGCGCTAGTCTGGCAGGAATTGCTGGCGCGTCGTGACGCCCGTCGACTTATCATCTTTTGCCCCAAGACTTTGGCGAATAACTGGAAAAATGAGCTACGTTCCAAGTTCATGATACAGGCGGAAATCTGTTCAGTGGAGGTTCTCGCGTCACATCTGAGGGAGGTTGAGTCTCGCGGGGCCTCTGTTCGGTTTGCCTTGATCGCTACTTATAGCAGCGTTCGCGGGAGCAGGGAGGATTTTCAGGCTTTAGACGATGTTAAGGCTTTGCCTGAAGAGTTCTCGACCATGGGACAGATGATGAAGTCCTGGCGTGACTGGGAGCATGAATTTAACTTCGCCGATCTTTTGATACTTGATGAGGCCCACATCTTGCGAAACAGCGCCAGCCTGGCTTCAAAGACCTGCGCATTGCTGGCTAACGCAAGTTCGGGTGTCTTGTGCGTATCCGCCACTCCCATAAATAACAAGAGCACGGACCTGCTTTCATTGCTAAGGCTGCTGGACGGTGACACCTTTCAGACTCAGGAGGTTTTCGACGCCCTTCTTGCGGAGAATGAGCCGGTAGTAAGGCTTTCAAACGCATTGATGCAGACGCCTCCGCTTCTTGATCAGGCGGAAGCGGTCATTCCTGGTTTACGAAACTCGAGTTACGTCGGCGAATCCAAGCTTATCGATTTTCTTTCTAATACGCTTTGCGATATCCGCAAGATTCAGGGAAGAAGCGAGGGGGAATTGCATCGTAAATCCGAATTGCTCAACGATGCGCAGCGGATCGCCGAGCAGCTGAACCTATTGGCCAACTATGTGACCAGAACGCGGCGCCGGCAGGTTGAAGAGGTTCGCGCCATCCGCCGTCCGCTGGTGGTCAGGGTCGATTTCACGCCTATGGAGCGTGCGTTTTATGATGCCGTGACCAGCGCGGTGAAGAACCGTGTGAAGAAGGAGGGAAAGCGTTTTTCCATTTTCCACCTCATCAGCCCTCAGCTTCGCATGGCCAGCTGTATTCCTGCGCTTGTGGATGCGTACCGTAGCTCTGATGTGGACGCGTTCCTTGAGAATGTCATCGAGGCTTCATCTGAGGATTTTGAGCATGAGGAGAAGGTCGATCAGGTCACCGAGATGCTCAGTCTAGTAAACCAATTCAGAGACTATGATTTCGCTGCTAACGACACCAAATACCAAGCCCTTAAACTCCTGCTCTCAGACAAGTTGAAGGATGATGGCAAGATCGTGCTTTTCGCATATTACAGGGCTACGCTCGAATACCTGCACAATCGGCTCGAGCGTGACGGTATCACGTCGATACTGCTGCATGGCGGCATCAATGGTTCTGACGAGAGAACTGCAATCATCGATGAGTTCAGAGACGAGCGTGGCCCTAGGGTCTTGCTCTCCTCGGAGGTTGGCGCGGAAGGTATCAACCTGCAGTTTTCCCGAGTCGTCATCAACTACGACTTGCCCTGGAATCCTATGCGGGTCGAGCAGCGGATTGGTCGAATCGATCGAGTAGGGCAGACGGCTAGTACTTTGGATATCGTCCATTTTCGTGCTGCAGATACGGTCGAAGACCGTGTCTTTGAGCTGCTTTATGAAAAGATCGACCAGGCACGTTTAAGTCTGGGCGACATGGAGGATATTCTGGGCAAGGAGGTCGCCGACCTCTCGCTGGAGCTGTTCAGCAAAGATCTGAGTAAGGACGAGCAGGATAAGCTCATTGAGACAAAGGCTTCAGTCATCATAAATAAGTCCCGGCTGAATGACCAGCTTGACCAGAATGCCGGCGTCTTCGAAGGGCTTTCTGACTTCCTGAGAAGTCAGATTAATCGGAACCGAAAGCTCGGACGTTATGTCACCTCTGATGAACTCAGGAATTTTATCGACGATTTTTTCAGGCTTAACGCCGTGGGTAATGTACTCGAATGGGATTACAAAGTGCCTGGAGTCTTCCGTCTTGAGATGAATTACGAGACCTATCGTAAGTTCTCTGATTTCACTCGCGCCACCCAGTCCGTGATGACTCTGGCACAGACCGGTCAGGTAATTGTCGGCACATTGAAGAACGAAATCGCCAAGACGGCACGAATCGATCGCAGGAAGGTGCCGCTCATTACTCACCTCTCGCCGCTTGTGCGTTGGATTACCTCGGAGCTCAGCCAGGATAACCTCTACTCCGCCTGCGCTCTTACTTTTAAGACCGATAAGCTGCCTCCAGGCGTTTATGGTTACGCCCTGGAGCGTTGGAATTTCAAGGGTACGCGTGTCTCCGAGGTGCTTTCTTATGGCATCGTGAATCTGGCGTCCAGAAAGGTTGTCTTGGGTGAAGAAGCCGAAGCCGTGTTCTTGGATCTCGTGCGGGACGGCGAGTCCTGGGTGAATCCGAATATCGATGTTTCGACGATTGATCCCGCATTTGAGACGCTTATCGAAGGCATTCAGGAGGAGTTCGGACGATTTGAGGCCCGCTTCGAGGCTGAGAACCAGAACGCGACCATGATGCAGGAGGCTCAGGTTCGATCTCATTTTGACCGTAAAGTTGCCTCTGACGAAGGCCGACTAAGGACGGCTGAGGCTTCAGGTAACGCGAATTCCATCCGCTTTGCCAAGGCCCTGCTTTCCAAGACAGAGAAACTCTATGCCATGAAGATGGCTAAGATCAATTCTGCCCGAAGCTCCGGCTTGGTCGAATCAGATATCTCAGAAATTACACGAGGAGTGTTTCAGGTCGTTCCATGAGTAGCAGGTTACCTTATGAAGTCATTGCTGGCCTGGACTTCGGTACTACTTTTACCAAGTGTATCGTAAGAAATCTCGTTAACGAGGCCGAGTGCTTCCCAGTCCTCTTCGAGCTCAAGGGCGGCCGTAGCGAATACTTCGTCCCTTCATTGATCATCAAGAGCCAAGGCCGTGCGGGCACCCCGTTTGACACAGAGATGCGCGGGGATGGTTATGTCCATTTCCTTAAGATGCGTCTGCTCGGGCATATGGATCCTGCCGCTAAGCCATGGAATAAGTCCGGTTCACAGGAAGAGGCTCGTAGCGACGTCGCCTTCTTCCTTTCTCATGTCATCTGTGGAATCTATAAATTCGTGGCGAAGAAGTGGACTGATTTCGGGATTCATCCCGACGACGTCCTGAGGGTTAATATCTGCATACCCGTAGGGGATGCAAATCGTGCCAACGTAGAGAATGAATTCTTGGCGACTTTGAGCGCCGCGTATTCCTCTGTTAAACTGATCGGAGGAAAACCTGCGGCGTTTCCTACGTACGCGGAGGCGAGCTCGTCTCTCAATGATCCTAAGGCAGATAAGCGGGGCTGGGATTTCTGCGCTAGTTATCCGGAGACATCCTCCAATCTGCAGGCATTCTTGAAATCACCCGCACGGCGTCAGGGTCTTTACATCATGATCGATGTCGGCGGCGGTACGCTAGACGTGAGCATCTTCAGGTATACACCGATGCTGCAAGGGGATTGGAAACTGACTTATCTCTACTCTGAGGTCATCTGCAGCGGCTCCTCTCAGATTGATATGCGACTAAAGGAACGCATTCCTGAGGCGGATATTACTTATCTGAGGGCGCTCAAGGAGTCCAGGGCTGGTTTTTCGGGCGATCAAAGGCAAAGGGCGTTGGCATTTCTTTCCGAGGTTGAGCGTGAGATTTATATCGAGGTTGCTCAGGCCATGGGGCGCACCCTTGAGAATTCTCGTAGCCGGATAAGTCCCGACGCCGCTTTGGCGGTCAAAGACCTGAGGTCCGTGAGATTCTTCTTCGTAGGAAAGGGGTTCGTCAAATATCCCTACGAAGAGGCGGTTCGTTTCTTCCATAAAACCTGGCCAGAATCACCTCAGCAGGTCGCGCTGGTTCCGCCTTCCGACATCAAGTGGCCGATCGGCTTGGTCCCTGCCAACCTTTTTGTCCGCTTCACCGTCGCTTACGGGCTCTCCTTCTTGCGGGAGAATCTAGAGGGGTGCAAATTCCCTGATCAGGTCAAGTGGCAGAAGCCCTTTCCCCCGGAATGGTATGCCAAGCCGGCGGTTGATTTTGAGGATACCTGAGCGCAGTTGATTTGGCTCACTGACGGGGGTGTGTCCATAACCTCCGATCTTCAGACCAGGAAGTTCGCTCGGCGAGTCCTCCGGCCCGTCTGGGAGGGAAGCCCCTCAGGTATTACGGTGACCTCCTTCCCTGACGACTTTGTGCATTACAGCGAGCCACGCATACCGACCGTACGCGAATGGGCCCGCCTGCAGACATTCCCGGATTGGTACGTGTTCAAAGGCCCGAGAACTACGGGAGGTCGCAGGCGGGCCGGTGACCCTTCGAAGAAGATTTTCGACAGGGATGTGCCAAAATACACGCAAATCGGGAACGCCGTGCCCGTGCGCCTGGCCTTCGAGCTCGGGAAGAGGGTAGCCCGGCTTCTCAGGGATTCCTCAGGGCGAAAATAATATTTAAGATATCAATAACCCCTTGCGGCCCCTTGCCTGCATGGGGTAAGCATCTTGGATGCCCCATCGACGAGCTTACCTGCACGTCAACTCCGATGCTTTGACGGAGTCGACATTCGCCCTGACTTCGTCCCTATCCGCATTTCTCGTAAGTGTCTTGGATTTGGACGTCTCCTCGATGGCCAACGATTCAACCTTCGAGCTGGAGATGTATCGCGAGCAGGTCGCCTTCAAGGTCGTCATTGGAATCAGTGCGCGATATCCGCAAGGATTCATTCGTTTTCCTGGCAAATCCCTCGAATGGATGGGACTAGCCTCGGGTGATCTGGTCGAGTTCTCGCCTCGAGAAGGTTATCGTTCCGCTGAGGTAGTGGTTCATAAGCTCCAAGCGGCCAAGCCTGATCTGGAGCGGATGCCCGATGCCTTGATGTCTTGGTCTGGATCTGCCTCTGGCGCCGTCCAGGTGGTATTTGAGGACAAGTTTGGAAACCCTTGCCGTAAGGCTTATGAGACACAGCTCATCCGCCGAATCCATTCCCTGTCTGAACAGGTTCGTGACGGAAAGATCACCCCTAAGGTCGTCATGCTCGCAGGCGGGGCTGGCAACGGGAAGACCCACGCGGTTCAGCATCTTCTCGAACAGATTGCTGATGATAAGCCCGGTCTCGCTTCCGAGTTCAGGAAGCGCTCCAAGGACAGGCTGGTTAAGTTCGACCTGCGCAGCACGGACAAGCCGCTTTTCTCCAAGCAGATTCAGGGTGTTAAGCAGCTTTGGGTCGTGCAAGACGCATCCGAGGCCGATCCTTCTGGGGCGACGCCGGAAGATCTTTTGAATAACGCGATAAAGGAGGCTCTCGGTTCGGAAGGCATCATGTTGCTGGTCTGCGTCAATCGAGGGGTCCTATACGGAGCTGCTGCCAAGGCGAAGGCTTCCGGTGGACCGAATGCCGTATCCGATTTCCTCGGCAACGTGGTGTTATGCTTGGATCCTTTGGGTATTGATCGGGACTGCTGGCCTATGGGATCCCACAAGGACTGCTTCGTTTGGCCTTTGGATATCGACTCGCTTTTCGAAGCCGTGGGGAAAGATGTTCCTTCCGTCGGTCAACAGGTGCTCGCGGCAATTTATGAACAGAAGTGGTCTTTGGTCGGTGAGATTTCCGACTCGTGCCCGCTTTTGTATGCTCGAAACCTGCTATCTCAGGATCGATCCAGAAAAGCCTTTTCCGATCTCTTCCGGGTCTACGAGGTTCTGGCGGGACGTAATATCCCTTTCAGGGGAATGCTTTCTTCTTTCTCCTATCTGCTCACCATGGGGCGGAGCGGCGATGAGCCTCAGCCATCACGTCTGGCCAGGATGACGCTCGGCGACCTGCATTTCGATTCAAGCGTTCCCTCTGCTTGGAATCTTTATTCGCGCAGCCTTCCGTTCCTTATGTTCCCCAGGCTGCCTACAACCGTCGCTCTTAGGGAGAAACTCTCTAATGTGAAGTCTCGCGAAGAATTAGGCTTCCTGCTTTTGCTGGCCGATGAGGTGGATCGATTGAATTCCGTAGTTTCGGAGAGGGCTCTTACACCCGGAGCTGATTTGTTCTGTTCCTCGGCGTCTGGATGGTCTGATTTGGTCGACCCCGCCGTATGCTCTCCTGACAGGAAGGTCATTGAGGCTGCCTTCGAGGGCGCCTCGTCGGGCGACATCGATAGTCTGGTTCAACTTGAAGAACTTTGCCATCTTGATCCGTCGCGTGCGATGTCCCTTATCTCTTCGGGAATCGATGCCGGCTCGCATGCGGTCCTTCGTCACCTTTGCGAATGCAGGTCGAAGATAGGCGAGCTGATGGAGCGCCACCAGCTGTTCGAACTGCAGTGGTTCAGCCGTTGGATCTCGAGGCTCTTCGCGTCTGTCGCCAAGAGATCTCTGGGGGTTATCTGTCTTACGAGGGGGCATCGGCTTGTTCAGAACGGCCCTCTCATCTCAGAATACATGCGTTTGTCCGAGCGTCCTGACCTCGACAAGGTCAGTTCGGTCAGCAATTTCATCTTCGCGGGAGATTCTGAAGAGGACGGGGACCATGTGATCCAGTTGGGCAAAGGTCTTTGTCAGCCTTATCCTGAAGCTGGAAGCGCTAGCCTGAAGTTCGAGGGTGGCGTGCCTGAACCTAGTATCCCTAAGAACGTAGGCGTCGGGGAGGGGAGCACCCGGCCACGATTCGGAGGTGTGGTCATCGAAATCGGCGAAGAAGGCGTTTCATTCAAGATGCCAGTGACCCCTTCGATGTATTTTCTGGTCTGCGACATGAGGGATAAGAACCTTCTTGCCGGTTCTGTTCCTGCTGCGATCCGTGGTGCGATCGACGCTTTCAGGTTGGGGTATGATGGAGTGCAGGTCCATGATAAGATAAAGTTCAAGCTCAAGCTTGGAAATTCTGAGAAGAATGTCCGCATCAACAGCCTCGCCCAGGCCAATATTCTCGAACGATGAGCTACAAGAAATCGATATTTTGCATCAGTCCTGCCGTCGAAGTCGCTTACGATCTTCACCTCTCCGCCGCGTTGATGCGCTCTTGCGTTTCTGATGGCCGTTCGGAGGCGTCTCTGCTCCGTGACGCCAAGGAGTTCAGGTCGAAGCTCCAGGATGACCATAATGAGCGTTGGAAGGACGGTTTCTCTTTGCGGAAGATCATGGAGGATAAGGCGCTTCGTGCCCCTTTCACCAACAGCCAGAGGAATGGCGTGGCAGACGAGCTCGCCTCGGCACGACATGTCCCCATCTCTGCGAATCTAGCCTTGGTCACCGATTTCGTTAGAAATACTCCGAACCTTTGGGCCGTAGGCGATCGAATGGCCCTGATGGTTCGTCGCGGAGCCCCGAGTCGGACGGAATATGAGCGACTGATGACTGCGATTGCCGCCGACGCCGATGACTGCTGGGCGAACTTCATTAATTTCAAGATGAACGAACTTATCGCCAAGTCCGAATTCTCGGCTGATCTTGGCGATATCAAGGACAGATTGGCCGCTAAGGATAGGAAACCCAAGGACCTTGAAAGTGTTGTCTCAGCTGAAGACGACGAGATGCGCGCTTTGCTTTATCCTTCGGCTCCGGAACTATTTGCTTCGCTTGATGCCTTGGTCGGCTGGAAGCGCGGGCTTCTGTCATCCCACTTCACGTCATTGCTGGATTCGCTCCTGCGTCTCCATGCCTTTTCTGAGGTCAGGCATCTTTCCATGGCCAACTCGCTGCTCTTGGAGTTGGCGTTGACCGCGGATGAACAAGATTATTCGGAGGCTGAGATACGCGATAAATTCAAATCCCTTCAAGAAAAGAGCCCTCTCTCCAGTGACGCAGACTTGAACGAGGAGATCGAAAGCTGCGCCAGCTTGTTGGAGTTGGCCAGGGTTTTCTTTAATGAGTTCCCTGACAGCTATGATATCGAGTCGAAGATCTCTTCTGTATCCAGTATTGCTTCCTGGTTTAATCAGATTCGTTCAGGGGATGCTCTATTCAAACTGACCAAGAAGCGTTTTAGGGCTTCATTTGATAACGGTAGTCAGGCCAGAATGATTAAGAATGCTCCGTCTCTAAAGAACTTTAAGGAGTTCCTTAAGTATATCGTTCAGCAGCGAGTCGTAGACACGGGACTGGAGGGTCAATTTGACCAAGGATATTGGGCTCAGAAAACAGGCGCTTACAGGGCGGCTAAATGGAAGATGCGTATCAGTCCAGTAGGAAGCCTTCTTTTCGCAGGGCTCGCATGCCGAGGGCTGCCATCCTGCACTTTCTCCGACATCTCAGAAAGGATGAGGAAAGCCGGTCTCTCCGTATCTAAGACCGGAAAAGGTCAGCTTCATCTTAATCTTAAATCACTAGGACTCACCATCGACAGCCCTGACGGCGTTGGCGGCTTCCTGGTTAGCAACCCATTTAAAAAACACCACAATGCTAAGTGATATCGTTTGGAATTCTTTGGAACATGCCGTTTCCAGCAGGAGCGGAGTCAATCGTTTCGCTGTCGATGGGGTGCCTGACACGCTCTCTCCTGATCTTCTTTCGAAGGCATCGGCAGGGGGGCTCTGCGGTAACGTGCTCGTATGGTATGTGGGTAAGAACGGCGGTGAGTCCCTTTCGGGGGAATGGTGGCATTCCCGGAAATCCGCAAAGCTGGATCGGGGTGGCGTTACTTCCATCCGGAATCGAATGGTCAATTACGTTACCATAAAGTCGGCTGAGTCGGATGAGCTCGATGATAGCATCGGCACTCAGGTCGTAACCGTTATCCCTGACCTGATCGATGACGTAGAGCGGCGATTCCTGTCACCTGCTGACCACTCCGAGTATGTCGCTCTTTGCAATAAGTGCGCCGTCACCGATGTTCCTGCTAAGTTGTGTGCCGCCAGATGGGCCTATCTCCAGGAACACGAAAAATGTATCACTATTGGTTGGCACGACTATCTGGGCCTCTCGGCAGCCCTTGGTGTCCCCTCCGAAGGGGAGGGGGCCGGTATGCCGTCTCTCAAGAGTTTCGACACATTGGAGTGCATCGCAACCTTCATGAAGGAACGTCCTTCTCCCGATGCGGCTAAGCAGCAGCTGATAGAAGCCGTCGAAGTCGATCCGTCTTTCGATGAAAAGGAGAAGTATAAGCAGGCAATTGAAGAATTCTTTGCCTGGCTGGTAGAGACTGGATCATGGAAGGTAGCCACCGATTGGAATCGGCCTTCGAGAGTTTATCGCGGCATGAAGGCAAAAGGTGCCAAGATTGCTGCCGAAAAAAACTGGCGAACGATCCTGGATCGGGCCTGTTGGGATCGCCTACTTAAGCCCTTCGCCAAAACGTCCAAGCAGACATTAGAAGTAAGGAACGGACATGAGCCTGACGTCACCCTGGTCAACGCTCTGGACGACGGCGCCGCAGGGGTCTACCCTGTGGCGCGCGACTTCCAGCTTTGTGTTTCGGCTTTGCAGCTGGGCCAAAGGGTGCTCGTTCCTGCCGATTGGAAATTCGGGGTCAAGCCTGAGGAACTCAATTTCGAAGACGAAGAACGCGTGCTCCTCTCCTGCGATGAGCCTGCTGTTGAGGGCCTTTTCACGGCATTCGTCCCTGTTCGCGCTAAGACTAACGACAAATCGGTGAAGGGGTCGCTTCTGAACGTATCGTCTTCCGAGTCTGGCGTACATGTGTTCATCGACGGGGCGGAACTTGATGAGGAGATCGAACAACCTCAGGCCGAAGATGCGCCCGATATGATTTCGTCGATGGTTCTCAAGTCCCCCGGGGCTTTCTCTGTCGTTCTTCTGATCGACCCGCAGAGGTTTTCGTTGGTAGGTGCTAGGGTCGAAGAGCGGGATCTTTATTGCCAAGCAGTGCCATGCGAGGATGGCTCGCTTAGGGTTGATATCACCGGCGTCGAGTCAGATGGGATTCTTCAGCAGATTGATGTCCTGCTTCGCGATGCCGATGGAAGTGATCTTCGTCTTAAGATTGAGGTGTCTTGCTCCGGTGTTCCCGAGGGCGAGTACAGCTCCTATCTTCACCTTTGGGCTGCTTCACATGCCGACAGGAGAAAGTACCCTGCTAAAATCCGAAATGAGTATGCCGAGAAGCTCGCACCGCTCGTAAGTGCGTACGAGCAGCTGGGAGGGGAGGGGAAGCCCCTCATGATCGGGGCAACCGCCGATGCCGACGCCTCGTTTCCTTCCGATTTCCGTGTCTTGGCAAATGGGGTGATCCTGGATGGGGTCGCTCTCAAGGTGGGCGCGGAGAACTCGGCAGTTAAGCGGTGCCCTAACTGGAAATTACCGGACGCAGTAAAGGCTGCACGAGCGGCTCTTTGGAGTCTGATGCGGCAGATCTCCGGAGACAGGCCTTTTTCAAACATTGATTTTACCAACTCTCAGCTTGTAGCCGCATGCTTCCGCTACCGGGACGCATTCGAATCATGGATGGTTTCAGATCCGGATATGGCTTATGATGCATTATCGTGGCTGGATACTATCCATGTCGTTTCCAGTACGAACGCGGGCCCTCAGACCGCGGCCCTGATTGTCTTGCCCACCCACCCCCTGTCATTGCTCGGAATCGTCGGCTTAAGCGAAACTCTCCTGCCTGTGAGATCGCGTGAAGGTTCAGGTTTCGATCTGTATCCTCCTCTCTCCAGGCTTTTCGGCATGGCCGGCCCTCGCTCCTGGGTCGTCAAGGGCGTTGATTCGACTCATGAGGTTTTCAGATTGGCCACCCCGAATGAGCATGTGTTCAAGGTTTACGAAAAGACTGGTCCGGTTAACGAAATCGTCAGGGCATACTTGAAGGAACACCTGTCGCTTGGTCTGCCGACTCTTTCTCTTGCCCTTGGAACACGCGATGTGGCTTCTGTCCTCGATGATGTCTGCGCATTGAATCCGGCGATGAGCAATTTCCGCGTCGGTATCGTGTCTGATCCCTCAGGATCCGTCTGTGATGGCATATTCTCATGGTTCAAGGAGACGGAAAATTCAACATCACCTGAGTCAAGGGATTGGGTCGGCTGCTTCCCCATGCACCTTAGCGTGTACTCTTCGTCCGATGTTATCTCGGATTGGGATGTCGAGGGAAGGGTTGCCAACTGCTCTGATACCGGTGCCCGTCGCCTTGCCTGGTATAAGGAACTTCCTGGCGAGTTTTCAGACATGAACTTCTCCATCCTCGGAGAGCTCATGTGCGGCGAGAATCCTGCCGATATTGGCGAAGGCAGGGGATTGGTCCCTTCTTTGAGTCTTTACCGGCTCGGTGTCTGCTTCAGGCAGGATTTCCTGCTGCAGGCTGGTGGAAGCATCTACGTCGATACGTATGGGGCAGGCAGGCTTTCCGAGGTGTATAACAAACCTTCCGCACCTGGCGCGAAGATCGGCTCAGTACTAGAGCGATGGGATCACGTGCTTCGTCGAAATCACAAGCCCTATTCGTTCAGCGAGAGTCCTGTGATCACTGCTCTCAGGGATTCCAAGTTCGTGGCAATTCCGGTATCAACCAGTTCCGTCATTCAGGCGGTGTCGGCAATCGATGCGGACTCGGCCGTATGGAAATTCGAGCATACGGAATTCGGCGTCACGGATTCTACTTCCGGGCATGTCATCCTCACGAAGAAGCTGGAGATGCTGCATCAGCGCATGCGTGACATCTCCAAGGCGTATAAATTCTCTCTTGATGGTGTCGGTGAGATCGAAGCATTGCTTCGATACATGGGGAGGGCGGGAATTAACACTCTGCATTCCCTCTCTGATAACGAAAAAGTGCTGCTTGGGGCTCTTTCCTCGGTTGCGGTCATGAGGTCATATGAATCGATTCCTAGGGCTAAGCCGCGAAATGTCGAAGGCGCATGGCCGGCACTGGTCATGCCTTTGGATTCTTTCACCCGCCTTCTCGAGCAGCTCAACAAGCAAGGATCGCGCCCTGATTTCCTGGTCTTCGAAGTGTCAGAACATGCGGATGGTCACTTCGCTATCAATATCGACGTATTAGAGGCTAAGTGGCGTTCGGATTCTCCCCAGTATAAGCATCTGTCGGATATGCACGAGACCCAGTGCACCAGCTTCATCAATGAGATGAGGACTTGGTTCTCGTTCGAAGGAGATCCGCAGAAGAAGATGAGCACGGTAATTTTCATATCTGAATTGCTTACTGCGGCCATCAAGCTGCGTGAAAGCAGCACGGGTGACGTTCAGTTTTCAGGCGAAGTCGGCGTGATGAAGTCTTTGGCCATCACCGACGCCTTGTTGAAGGATAAGGTTCAGGTTACTTTCGGCGAAAATCCCACTCTGATATGCGTCTCGGGGGATGAATCAGTGAACGCCAATACCGCGATGTTGGTTGATGGGCGAGAAGGCATGGTTGGGGTCATGGGACAGGCGGATGCCATCAATGTCCTAAAGGACCCTGCATTTAAACCTGCCTGGGCATTCTTGACGTCTGGTGATGAACCCGAAGGGCCCAGTGGTGGGCCGTCGCGCCCATCAGGAGGTCCCTCCGATGAGCCTGCTGATGTGGCAACGCCCTTAGAAGTCGAAGTAGGAGATCGTAACTCCGGGGGCTCTCATGAGACCACTGCTCCCGTTGATATGAATCCGGTTCCGGTATCTGCGCCCCAGCAATCTGACATCAAGCCATCCACTAATGTTCAGGTAGTTGCTGCTGATGCTACGGATTGGCCGCCGAAGACAAATGCGCTTGGTCTTGTCGGGCAGGATGCTGCGTCGATCAAGGTGAAGAATAAGTCCACCATGAGTGTCAGGCTCGGAAGACGCTTTACGGATACGCTCTTCGTGGGCCCTGCCGGAGTCGGAAAATCCAGTTTCGCCCGTGCGATTGCGGCGGAGGTCCTCAAGGAGGAGCCAATTTTCTCTTCAGGTTCTGACGCCGAGACCCCTGGTGACCTGATCTCGTTGCTTGGTTCGCGCGGCAAGATACCTCCCTCCAAGGGTAGAAGGAAGGTGGGCAAGTGCGTTGTCTTCATTGATGAGATTCATGCCTTATCCAAGAAGACTTCCGTATTCCTCTTAAGCGCCCTCGATGATGCCCGCTTGGCCACTGAGGATGGCGTTGAGTACGATTTCAACGACGTCGTTTTCCTTGGCGCTACTACCGACAAGGGATGCCTGACTCCGGCTTTCCTGAGTCGAATGGACGTGATTCAGCTGGTGCCATATTCGATAGCAGAGTTGGCTGGCATACTTTACGTCCATGGTAAGCGTGTGTTCGGAGGTTATGAGCTTTCACGGGATGTCTGTGAGGAGATCGCCGTCAGGAGTCGGTGCAATCCTCGTAAGGCTGTTAGAAGCCTGGAAAATGACATGCTGGCTCACTTGCTTTCACTCGTTCCTGTTGAACTTGAGATGGACGCAGCACTTAAGGAGGCCGGCAGGCTGATGACTAAGGCTTCGGTTTCAGACTACTATCTGGCTCAGGGGGTTGATCTCAATGGGCTGGATCAGACTTCGATTAAGGCGCTCAAGTATCTGGAGAAGTCGGAATCAGCCTCTCGTGAGAAACTGAGGAAGGGGCTTCAGATCACTAATGAGGCGGACTTCAATGAGGTCATGGAGTACCTGGAAAGGCTGAAGCTTGTATCTACAAGCACCAACGGAAGAAGCATCACGAATGAAGGTCTAAAGTACCTCAAGTCACCGACCAACTTGCGCAGGTTTATGTGACAGTGCCGTGTTTTTTACAGAAATCTTCCAGTAACTTACGGAATTCCATCGTATTCATGTAGTAACCGAGCAGGGCCTCGCCTGCTTGGGTTACGTCTTGTAACCGGATCAGCACTGCTGCCTCGTTTAATCCAGAAGACTCTTCTTCGACTAGTCGGTTCATGGCCAGCTCGTCTTCCGTGGAATGAAACTGTTCTTCATGTCTCTCAAGTGAGCCTTGTTCGTTTCGTCTAAGCCAGACCAAGACAGACCCGTTCCTGCCTATGGTTCGTTTGGCTTGGGCTATTACTATGGCCGTATCGGCGGCTTTCTGGAGTCTTTCGAGTACGAGCTTGGATTGAGCGCTCCGCAGCTCGTTGGCGATGACTGAAGCGTCATTGCTTGAATTCGGAGGCGTGGGTGATCCTTCTAGAATGGATAATGCCGCGCTTGCCCACATGAAGAATATTGCATCCGGTGTCTCAGGTGTCTGCGATCTCTTGACTCGGTCTTTTGATCCGTTGATCAGGTCGTAGGCCTCGACTGCGGTCGCCCAAAGGTGCATTATCCTAGTTCTACACTGAATTTCTATGTTTAGCATCAGCGGCTTGTTGTTCGCATCTGGTTGCTCGACAGATACTACCATGTGCATGCTTCGGTAGCCCGAAGGTTTCGGGGTATTGATGTAATCTCTAAGGCTCTTGGTGTTCAGGGTAAATTCGGAGGACGGAGTCTCCAGGAGCTTCTCGTAGACTTTTCTTACCGAAGATATGTCATGCATGATGGCTCTGCATCCGCCAAGGTCTTGCATGGAAGACAGGTCGCTATGGGTACCCGACTTAATCTTCTCCAGAATGGTCGGCATGCGCTTAATCCGCTGAGATGTTATGAAGTCCTCCGCTAGGATCGCCTGGCACGTTTTCTCTAGGATTTCGTAAGTCAGGTTGAGCGGCTCGGAGTGCGAGCGGCGGTATTCATCGACAAGGACGAAATCCGGATCGGTCTTCTTACATGGCCACTTCTCGGCTAGCCGCCGCCCGGCCTTTTTTAGGACATTTTTCGGGTTTACAGATTCATTCATTAGATGAGGAAACTTCGTAACCGCTTTTTTTGTCGCCGCAATGCAGTAGGCATCATCTAGTACAACTAATAGGAATGGTTAAGGCTTCTGAGGGAGAAGCCTGTATTCACTCCTACATGTATGACGCTTTTACCTGTAAGGCTTTATTTTGCAGACCTCAGTGTAAAGCGAACGCGCCATTAGGTTGCTTCTTTCAAGTATTGTGGAATCGTCCCACTTGCCATTGTTTCTGGTATAGAAATCAATCAATTCCGGGATTATTTTGAGGTTAGCTCGTGTTGCGCTAAACGCTGGATCATCACGCAGCATTTTAAGTTTCTCCTCTGGCGATTTAGCCTGCATGGCTGAATTATCTCCTGCCGATAGAATCACCAGGTTTCCGATGCTATGTATTTTTTGGAATGTCCCAGAGTCTTTTCCTGATTGTGGGTAAATGTGGTCTAGTGAGTAGAGCTTTCGGCGAATCTTGTCTTCAAATGGCCTGTAAATCTTGGTTCTATCTCTGCTGAAGGACAGGCCTTTGTTATTTAAACGATCGAAAGCATAGAATATAGCTAGTTTGTCGTCTTCGTCTTCGTAGTCTAGTTCGGCGAACGCTCCAGTGAAGGTTTCAAGCGACGCGTGTAGTGATGTCAGTTCTCGCGTGAGGCTTTCGCAGAGCTGTACGAAATCTTCTACGCCTTTTGATTCATCATAAGCGAGTGAGGTGAACTTCATGGCGTAGTCTGCGTAAAGCGTTTCAATCTCGTTGCCGGCTTTGTTGCAAATCACTGTGTTTATGAAGTGAAAGCTTTCTAGGTTGCCCATAAGGTTGAGCATCTTGGAGAAGACCTGGCTTCCGGATCGTGAGATAGAAATGGCAGCAGAAATTGCACCATAGCACAGAGGGATGTGCTGGGTGAGGGTGAAGGAACTTAGGGAGATGATTGTGCTGTGTAGTTCGAGTAACTTCGCTTCATTTTGGATCAGCCAATCTACTCCTTTTTTATCAAAAAATGCCTTGAGGCCATTCTGCGAAGCTTCAGATCCACTCTTTACTTCTGCTATGCGGAAAAAGTCAGCAAAGTCGCAGATACGATCTAACCTTTCTTGCGGAGTGCACGGCAGCTGCTTCGTTTTCTTAAACAGGTCTTTCTTGGTTACATGGCCTCCCTGCGTATAGTAAAAGTATTTCAGGAGTCTTGTCGGACTCTCTCCGGCTATGTCCTCGATGGCTTCCCACTTCTGTTCGATTCCAGGGATATCTTGGGAGAATAACTCTGTCTTAATGAGATCTGAGACTTCGAGTCTCATCCCGCGTGCATTGGTACGCTCGAATAGCTCCATGGACTCCTCTGAATTTGAGACCCGGAATATATAGAAAAAAGAAGCTAGTACTTTTTCTGAGTATTTGCTCAGTGCAACTGTGTCCATGCCTTTGATCCTTGAGAGGAAATAATCAAATATAGGCCTCACTTTTTTTACCTGTCTCTTGATCTGCCTAATTGTTCCTTGGTCGTTGATACGTTCGGGGAATCGAGCTTCCTCGGTGAGAGAATCCCATTCAGGGGTGGCTAAATGATTGAATAGCGCGCAAATTTTTTGCGAGGGTTTGAGGCGGAATCCCTTGGCTTTTCCAGTGACGTTGTGTTTAAAAACGATGAAGTTGCCAATTGAACTAGACATCGTCTTGGCGTCTTCGTCTGTTGCACCCAGTTGGAATGCGTGATGCCTTATGGCAATTAGAAGTAGTGTCAGTGTTGTCAGTCTTTGTTGTCCATCGACTACCTTTACTTCTGCTTGGCCCTCCTTGACTTCAAAGATCATTGTACCTAGGAAACTGCCTTTTGCTGAATCCGAATTTAGGATGTCATCAAAAAGCTCTATGGCCTGCTCCCTGCCCCATGCGTATCTTCTTTGGTAACTTGGGATTATATAGACGCTATTCCCGTTAAAGACGTTTTCTAGACTTTGATCTACTGGGGGTTTGCTCATGGCACGATCTTTGCGGCCCCTTAGGTGTGATCAAGATCATGTTTATATCTTTAATATTAAATCTGAGTCTACTTTGCCCCCTTAGCGGGCTGAACACGGGGTCAGTCGTAGTAACTTCTGTTCCTTTGGCGGTGATGCCTGGGTGCACGGCCTTGGCCAGTCACGCCGAGCTCGCTAATGTGTGCGCCCGTATGGCCTGTGTGACCGCTACATAGACGACTGCGTCTTGTCGGGAGAGTTTTGGCTATCTTCCCCCCTTTACAGGACGCTTTTTGGGGGCAGATTATACTGTAACCCTATGAGCAAGAAGCCTGCCGATGCCTTTAGAGTCCTGCATACCGCCGATTGGCACTTGGGGAAGATGCTCAACGAGCAGTCCCGTGAGGAGGAGCAGAAGCGCTTCCTGGACTGGCTTCTGAAGCAGGTGGTTGAACTCGAGGTGGACGTAGTGCTTGTCGCCGGCGATGTCTTCGACACGGCCAACCCTCCCCAGTCGGCTGAAGCGCTTTACTACGACTTCGTGGCGGAACTTAACCGTAATTCCTCGGCGAGCTTGGTGCTGATAGCCGGTAACCATGATTCGGCCAACCAGCTTGAGGCTCCCAAGCGTGTCCTGAAGGCGCTGCGAACCCATGTCCATGGCGCCGTGGCCGATGAGCCGGCTGATCGCTTGCTGCTCCTGCCTTCCGCTGATGCGCCTAAGGTTGCCATCGCGATGGTTCCGTTCCTGCGCGAGAAGGATCTCCGTATGGGTAAGACGGGCGACAATGAGGCGGCAGTCCGGAAGGAGATCGTCGCCGGCATCACCCGGGTCTATGATGAGACCGCAAAGGCCGCAAAGGCTGCCAAGATTTCCTGTCCCGTTATTGCCACTGGGCACCTGACTGTCGCGGGTTCATCTTCGTCGGAGAGCGAACGTGATATCCACATCGGCGGCCTCGGTGCGGTAGATTCCACGGTCTTCCCGGATGCCTTCGCCTATGTCGCATTGGGCCATCTACACCGTCCGCAGTCGACCGATAAGGCCGGCCGTGTCCGCTACTCGGGTTCGCCGATCGCGCTCAGCTTCAGCGAGGTCGATGACAAGAAGGAGGTCCGCCTGTTGGACGTGACCGGGAAGGGTATTACCCAGAGCTCGGTGCCTATTCCTGTCTTCCGTAAGCTGGTGCAACTGAAGACGAGCCTCGAGACCTTGGATAAGGACCTCGCCGCCCAAGCAAAGGTCAAGGCAGGCGAGCTGCCTACCTGGGTCGAGGTAGTGCTCTCCGGCCATACGGGTCTGAACGACGCCAACAGCCAGGTGCAGACCCTTGCCCACGGACAACCTTTCGAAGTACTCAAAGTGATGCTGGCTGATGTGCCGCGTTTGATCGGCGCCGGGGTAGGGCAGGAGGTCGACGCCCAGTTGGAGGGACTGCTGGATAAGCCTGCCGAGGTCTTTGACCTTCTTCTGAAGCAACAGGAGGACTTGCCGGAAGCCGAAAAGAAGAGCCTGCGCATGGCTTTCCTCAAAATCGTCAACCGCATCTGATTGCCCTTCATGAAAATTCTCAAAGTCACCATCCGTAATCTGAACTCCCTGAAAGGCGACCATGTCGTCGAGTTCGGTAAAGAGCCTTTGGCCTCGGCCGGCCTCTTCGCCATCACCGGACCAACGGGTTCCGGCAAGACGACCATCCTCGACGCGATCACCTTGGCCCTCTTCGGTAAGGCCGCCCGCTATGGCAATGCGCCTAGTCCGGAGGACGTGATGACGCGCGGAGCGGTGGACTGCTCCGCTGAGGTGACCTTCGAGGTCAAGAAAGGCGTCTTCGTCGCCCAGTGGTCCATGGCTCGAGCTCGGGGCAAGTTGGATGGAAATATTCAGAATGCCCGCCGCTGCGTGATGTCAGCTGCAGGTAAGATCATCGCGGATCAGGTGAAAGAGGTGAATGGCAAGATCGAGGATCTGCTCGGCCTCGATCATGAGCGCTTCATGCGTAGCGTGATGTTGGCCCAAGGTCAGTTCGCCAAGTTTCTCACGGCCAAGCCCGATGAACGGGCTCAGTTGCTCGAAAGCCTCACAGGGTCTGACATCTACAGTCAGATCGGCGTCATGGCTTACGATGAGGCCGGCAAGATCGAGCAGGGGATTACTGCCCGCGAGCAGAAGATTAAGGAGATCGTGCTGCTGACCGACGACGAGAAAGCTGAGGTTAAGTCGAAGATTCTTTCCCTAGACGAAAGCAAGTCGTCCGCCCGTAAAGAACTGGACGACCTGAGCACCCTCAAGGGTAAGATTAATCAGCTGGAAAAAGCCGAACGCGATAAGGCAGCCCAAACTGAGCGCTTGGAGGCGGCGGAATCCGACCAGGCCTCCCGAGCGAAGGAATTCAAGTCCTTGGCCGCCCACCAAGAGACGATCCCCTTTACGGCCGTATTAACACAGCTCGATGGCGCCGAGGAGGCGCTGGAGGTTTCCCGTGAGGACTTTTCCAACGCCAGTAACGACCTGGAAGACGCTAAGGACACTCTCTCAGCTGCCGCCGGTGACTACCAAGCGGCTATCAAGCAGGGTCTGAAGTCCGCCAAGGAGGCGATCAAGGAAGCTGAAGAAGAGAGGAAGAAGGCTGAAAAGTCGGTCGGGGCCATCTCCGTCTGGCTCGAGTCCCACAAGCAGGATGCCCAGCTATCCTCCAAACTCACGCAATTCTCGAAGCTGCTGACGGCCAAGGACAATGCGGAGACCAAGCTGACGGAGACCTGGGAGCGTTGGCTCGATATCATCAAACCCTTGGTTGCTGATCAGGGTGTCAAGGTTCCCAGGGACGTTACTTCCCTCGATGAAGCCGGTCTCGAGCGCCATATCGCGGCCGTAAAGCTGGCTGGCTCCGATGCCTATACGTCTGCCGTGGCAATCCAAACTAAGGCCAAGCAATCCTTGGCGGAATCGCAGCAAGCCAAGCAGGCCGCCATACTCCTTCAAAAGTACGAGCAGGACCGGGCCTCCTTGGTCGATGGGGCGCCTTGTGCACTGTGCGGTTCCACCCATCACCCTTATGCCGGGAAAGATCTGAAGGCTTCGCCAGTGGCTAAGATCGATAAGGATATTCTAGCGGCTCAGGCATCAGTCAATCAGGCCGACAAGGCTGTGACGGTTGCCTCGACTTTGGTCACGACGGTCACCCAGGCTGCTAAACAGCTGCAGGGCGCCTTCGACCAGTCGCTTCAACAATCCGCGGACTGCGCCAAGCAGCTTAAAGCCGCTGGTTTCGATGGTGCTGATGATGCGGACGCCCTTCAGGAGCGTGCTGATGAATATCAGGCCAAGAAAGACGATCTCATTGAGGCTGAGGGTGAGCTGAAGGAAGCCCTTGCGGCCATTAAGTCAGCCACCAAGGAGCTTGAGGCGATCCAGAAGCGAGAAGCCTCAGGCATCGATTTGCCAGAAGGAGTTAAGGCTTCCGCTCGTTCCGGTGATGACTTGGAGCTGGATGATGCGGAGGCGGATTTCGATGAAGCGCTGTCTGCGTTCAAGGAGGCCAATACGACCTATGCTGCCGCCACCAAGCGTCTCAAGTTGGATGAGGCCAGTCAGAAGGAGGCTGCGGCCGCTTTGGACCGGAAGATCGAGAAATCTAATTTCAAAAACGCCAAGGCTTTGCGTGACGCGCATCTCCCGGCCAAGGAGGTCGAGCGTATCACCAAGGCTAAGGAAGCCGTCGAGAGGCGTATCAATGAGGCGACTCTGCTCATCAAGGAAGCTGAGAAGCAGTTGGCCCTGATGATCAAGGACGGCGTCCCGCGTGGTGCCGCGGCTGAGAAGGTCAAGGGGCGCCATGCAGAACTGGTCCAGAAACTAGATGACATCAGCACCGCAATCACCTCGAACCGGGCCACTTTGACGAATGACGAGGCTAACCGAAAGGAGCAGAAGCGCCTGCTGGCCGAAATTCAGGAAGAGATGAGGGAGGTCGTCATCTGGCGCCGTCTCCGAGAGCTGATCGGCTCCAAGGATGGTGCCAAGTTCCGCAAGTTCGCCCAGTCGATCACCCTGCAGATCCTTACCAGCCACGCCAATAAGCACCTTGGCCGCCTCAATGACCGCTATGCGCTCCTCCTTCAGGAAGGCGACACGCTCGAACTTCAGATCGAGGATTACTACCAGGCCGGCATTAAGCGCCCCTTGGCGAGTCTCTCCGGAGGCGAAAGCTTCCTGGCGAGCCTAGCCTTGGCGCTCGGCCTCTCCGACCTCGCCGGTCGTTCGGTCAACATCGACACGCTCTTCATCGACGAAGGCTTCGGTACCCTGGACCCCGAAACCCTGGAAGTCGCCCTGACCGCCCTCGAGACCCTGCGCCAAGGTAACAAGTCCGTCGGGGTAATCTCCCACGTCGGACTTCTCAAGGAACGCATCACCACCCAGATCGTCGTCACCAAGGGCGCTTCCGGTCACAGCACCTTGAAGGTGGTTTCCTGAATCTATGCGAAAGAATCCACAGGATCGTTTCAAGGTTTCCGCTGATATCCGGAACATCGTTGTCGATTCGTCTGAGTCGGCCATCAAGGTAAAGCTGGTCAATAGTAGTAACGGCACCGAATGGCGCCCACCCGTCACTAAGCTAACCCTGAAGAAAGGCCGCTTGGATATAGCCCGTCGTAATACGAAGAAGAAGGCTCCCGAATCCGATGAATTCGAACTGGCCAAAGCCGAGGTCACGAAGGCGCGTCTGACAAAGAATGGTAGTGCCATCGACCTTCAGGTCATGGACGGAGATGAATCCATCGCCTACATCAGCATCGGTCGCGGGACTATCTCGATCGGACGAGGAAAGTCCGGCCTGGTAAAGTACAAGTGGGACATGCTTCATCGCATCCTAGGCTATGGCCATAAGGTCGCGAAGGAGTTGAAGGCTCAGAAGTCCGATACCATCAAACTGTTGATCCTGAATCGGGCCAACTGCGTCGTCGCTGAATCAGAAGTTGCCGACAAAGAGATCGACCTGCCTGACAAGAAGCGGAAATTCCGGCCGAATCGTCTGCTGCTGCTTAACTCCAAGAATCGGGTGATTCAAATGGGTAAGCTAGACTAGGCTTCGAGCCGCTACTTGCATGTCAGAGGCCTTGCTTCATCGGTTGCTGAACCTTAAGGTCGCCAAGGACCGGAAGGGGATGGCGCCGAATAAGCCGCTGTTGGTGTTGGCTATTCTGGACCTAGTCGAGGCGGGGCTGGTTGGTTCGGATGGCTTAGTTCACAAGGATGCTCAGCTGAACCTGCGGTTTCGTTCCTATTCCCCGATATGCGCCCCGCGCCGGGGTAATGCCATCGATCTGAATCTCCCGTTCCGGCATCTGGCTTCCGACGGGATTTATACCCACGTGGGGGACGAGGAGAGGGTAGTGCGCCTAGATCCTGTCTTGCTTGCCCGGTTCTTGGACCCCCGCTTCCGCCAGGAGGCCCGACGACGGATTGTAGCCACCTACTTCCACGCGGACGAACAAGTGGCCTTATACGCCGCCCTAGGCATGCCAATGCCGTCTTCGGACGAGTTATCCGAGGTCCGCCAAGACCAGGCCGCCTACAAGGCCCAGCTTAACCGGGGCCGGGATGCCCGTTTCAAGGTTTCGGTCATCTCGGGCTACCATTTCACCTGCGCCCTGACGGGGTACCGCCTTATCGCGTCAAAGTCGACCTACGTGCCGCTGGAGGCCGCCCACATCCATGCCCACTCCAAGCGAGGCCCGGATACGCCAGATAACGGTCTAGCCCTTACCCCGACCGCCCACGATCTCTTCGACGCCGGCCTCTGGACCGTCGATGACAACCTCCGCATCCGCGTGGCCAAGTCCGATATCGCCGAATCCATCCTTCCAGGCGGCTCGCACTTCAAACTCGCCGACCTCCACGGCCACCCGCTCTCCTTCGCGCCTCAAGCAACTCTCCGCCCCGACCCCGCCCACCTCGCTTGGCACCGCCGCGAGGTCTTTGTCACATAATGGGGTCAGACCCCATTGTCTTCCTCGCTGCACGAGTCGCCTTAAAGTCTCCCTGAGCGTTTCGTTTTCTTGTGTTTCTGTGAGGTCAAGTAAAGGGATTGGTTTGCGAGCGTATCAGCCTGGCGTTGGAGTTTTAACTCTATTGCAGATAGGCTAGGCCTTTTGCTTGGAGCTCGTCTTACTTCCTCGTTTTTGGATAGTGAAATCGGCAGCCAATACTCCGATCCCTTTGGCTTGTATAGGTCTGTTGGAAGCAAGACTCCCGTTTCCATGAGTTCCCACATGTCGGTGAGGATGTATTCCCCGAGGATTTCCTTCCCGCGTTTCACTTTGAATAGTTCGTATTTCATTAGAAATCGTCGTTGAAATGTCCCCTGCGTGCCTTGGGGTGCTTGCGCATGTTTCGTTCGTCCTTGCGGGCGGTGTGCCTGGTCTTGACGAGATTAACCCCGCTCTTGACAGGTAAGGGGTTGGCGAGGGCTTTCTCGATACCCAAGGCGATTGACTGTAGTTTCGCGACATCGATCGAGGTGACGGGATCCAGGTTTTCGGCGAAGATGGCGTCGCTGAATTCAATGAGCCAAAGGATCTGACTCCGGCCGACGCCTCCGTTGGCCAGAAGGGCCATGCAGCGCTTCTCATCGCATAGACGCTTGGAGAGGCGCTGGATCCATAGCTTCTTGGCGACCTCGCTGCTGACGCCTTCGGAGATGAGCAGTTCCCGGATGATACGTTCGAGACGGATGATGAGCCTCTTGGCCCAAACGGCATAGGGAAGGTGCCTAAGGGCGCCCCAGGCCCTTTGTAGTCTTTGTTTATCCTCTACGGAGATCGTCGATAGGCTGCGCCCGTGGATCAGGTCATGCCTGAGGGTGGTGCTGGCCTTGATGTCGTCCCAGAACTTGAAGTTCTTGAGGCAGTCCGCGATTAGGCCTCGGTCCAGGCTGATGGCATTCATGGCCTGCACGCTCCCGGCCGGCTCCGTAGGCATCATGAAATTGGCGCGGAGCATGTGATTCCGCGCCAAGACATGGTTCATCGTCTTGCGCAACATCTGCTCGATTTCGATGAACGCCGCCAGGTGCGCGATCTTGCCGGCCTCCTTCTGGGAGTCGGTGATCTTGTCGAGGGGGGCGACTAAGGCGTTCTGGACGGCTATCGACGTGCCCTCCACAGCCTGGGTGAGGAAGCGTAGCTTCTCCCAGAATGTGAAGATCTGCTTCTTCGATAGGTCTGTCAGCGCACTATTGTTGTGAAAGAGTTCGTTGCGGATACTTCGCACCTGGTGCGCGAGCTTCAATTCATCCCCATTAAGTACGGAATGATTCCTGCAGGCGAGGAGGAGGGCGTATAGTCCTTGGGGTGCGGGAGCCGGCTGGCCTGCGGAGTCGGTTGTCTCGGGAATCAGCCTACCGAGCATCGACTCGATTTCGATCAGCTGAAGATGCGGAATGAAGTAGGCTAGGGTGGACTGGAGCTCCTTTAGATTGGCGGCGGGATCGACCTCCAATCGCTTGAGTCGCTCGTAGGGCGTTTCGTTCGCTGGCGCTTCGACTGGGATGTCCTCGGTGGCTTCCTTCCGGACGGACTGCTTGAACGCCATGAGCTTTCCCCGTCGGTCTATAGGCTCGACCTTCGGTCCTTTGGGGCGGGGCAGCTCCTCAGGGTTCATGCCCCAAATATCTGCCTCTTGGGTCTTTTTACAAGACTCGTCGGTCAGCCTTTACGAAGTTACTCAAGAAGATTGAACTTATTTCCACCTTGAACATTCTTACCTGCTAAGTTCCCATGGATTTCGAGACATACTACAAGGGCCAGTTTGAGACAGACCTGAGAGCTTTGATTGCCGCCGTGCCGACTCGCTGGCAGCATAGCTTTTGGGATGATCCACACGCCTATTCGATTCAGGTAGAGAGGTTACAAAAGGGTGACTCTATCGAGGTGATACCCGTCGAGCGCCGTCCTTTGTTCGCGGTCTGCCTTTGCTGGACCGTCCTCATTGACCAGGCGACATATACCTATGCGCGCCACTATTACCCGAGTTTCAGGGCGATGGCGGCATACCCTAAGCTAACGGGAAACGGTACTTGGAGTCACCGTTGCGTTTCACCTTATTCTGCAATCAGCTGGATGTCTTTCGACGATCCTGATGGTAAAGGTAAGGCGCATTCCTACATGCAGGCAGCTAAGGAGTTCTTCCGTCTGGATATCCCTGAATCGTTTAGCCGTTTATTCTCAATCCCCTCGGAAGTTTCAAATCACATCTTCCTCGAGTGTGTTAGGGAGCTGGACAACACGTCAAATTAACTAACTGATTGTAACGTAGGGCCAAAAACGGTTTCAGGCAGGATCCAGAATCAAATCACTTGGGATACTCAGCTTGCCGGGTTTGTGATATAATCACGACATGAGAAGAAAGCGCCCCCGTAAAAGTTCGTCTGATCATCGCGATCCGCGCAAGGTGAGTATGCAGTTCTCTCATGGCGGCGTGTTTGGTGGTGGGCATTGGATAGAGTGGGACGGCAAGAAATCCGAACTCCGCTGGAGGGATAGCTTCGGCTTCACTTGTTATCCCCTGAAGGCTCCGTCAGCCATCCAGTGGAAGGCGTTCTGGTTGCTGGTGGAGCAATCTGGCGTCAAAGAATGGGATTACTCATACGTTAACCCCAGCATCCTCGATGGCACTGGATGGTCGTTCCGGTTAAAAGCCCCTGGGGTAAGCATTGAGACTTCAGGGAGTAATGCCTATCCTGGCTCCGATAGCCTGATCCCGATCACCAGCTCCCAGTTTGACGTCCTGACAACTGCGATCGGCATACTTGTTGGCTGCGATCTGGAAGAGCTGAAAGCACCGCCTGATTATGAAAGCAAACAAGGAGGCCCTTCAGGCATTGAGAGCGACCCCAGTGAAGACGTGGATCCCTTGCTTTGAACCTATTCACACAAGCCATAAAAGGGTCATGTTACTCCTGGTGGTCTGCCCCCTTTTCATCCATGTTATCCTGCTCACACGGTAGGACTATTGATTTCATTGATTAAAACAGCTTAATCTGCAGATGAGATAGCCGGATTGGGGATTGATTGCTATTAAATGCAAATCTTGGGGTGTTGACCCATGGTTATGGTGATGCTAGTAGACCTCTATGACGTCATATCCAGTTCGCCGTGGTAACGCTCATCTTGGCCTTTTTACTCAAGCCGAGTTGAACGCCCTGCTTGTCAGCGGAAAATTGATCGGAACTGATGAGGCCATGGTCTCTCCGGGAAGGTGGGTCTCTGTTTCGGCCCCTGAGCTTAGATTGCCTGCTCCTCCGGTCCTGCCGCCCATTTTTCCGTCGCAGGCGCCCGCAGGAGGGTCACCGCCTTCCTCCCTTCCCGCGGCTCCCGCCGCCAAGGTCGAGGAAACAAGGGTGACTTTGCGGATTCTTCTGGGGGGTGCTTTCCTGTGCACCGTCTTGGCTGTCATTTTGGATCTGTCACTTGAGCACATGTTGCCATCTCAGCTGCGTGAATGGAGGGAGATGGATCAGGAGGCTTTTGAGTCTCTAGTGATTCTTGTTCCTACCCTCGTTTCTTTTGTCTGTTGGCTCGTTGGTTTTGGCGGGGCATGGTTTTTCAAAAAGTGGGGGGCCAACATGATGCTCTACTCGACCATCGTGATGGCGTTTTTCAGTTGCTTCTCTCCCGCCGTCTCCACCGGGGTCGCCGATGCCTTTGCGGAAGCGGCGATCATGCTCGAGGGGGCGGCGCTTGGGCTGATGTTCTTCACCGACGTGCTCGAGTAATCCCGGCTTTCTATTAAAGGCCTATTTGTAATTGTTTGACCCTCGGGCGGGTTCCGATTGTCTATGCCTTCCCATGACTACCCCTAATCCCTTCCAGGCCGAAGCCGTACAGAACTATGCCCAGAAATGCTGTGTCGCCCTTGTGCTCGACACTTCGGGCTCGATGAACGGACAAGGCATTTCCCAGCTCAACCAGGGTATCCAGGCCTTTTTCGATGAAATCAGGAGCGACACCGCGAACCTTGGGCAGAAACTCGAAATCGGAGTGATCACCTTCGACAGCACCGTCGAACGTATCTGCGAGCCCAAGCTGGCAGAGTTCATCGATCTGCCTGCCTTGGCTTCGCAGGGAAGCACGCGCATGGTCGATGGCGTGCGCGAAGGCATCAGCATGGTCCGCCAACGCAAGGAGTGGTACAAGTCCACCGGCCAGCGTTACTACCGTCCCTGGGTCATCATGATCACGGACGGCGCGCCTGATGAAGATCAGAAGGTTCATCTCATGGCCTTGGCTTCTGAGATCCAGCATGGGATGGAGAAGAAGGAATTCTGTTTCATGGCCATCGGGGTGGACGGGGCCGACGTGAGCGTCCTCCAGACCATCTCCAACAGCGAAATTCCTCCTCGGATGATTTCCGGGCTGAAGTTCGCCGCGTTCTTCAAGTGGCTTTCCTCGACGATCGCCGATGTCGCCAAGGGGCAGAGCGTCTCCGATGCCGTGAAGGGTAACGCCTGGGACGGAGGCTTTACCGTATAATCATGGATTGGACTTATTACGTCATCGCGCCGATCTGGTTGATCGCAGTAGTTTTCATCTGGCGCGTGATGCGCAATGGCGGTTCGGACGGTGAAAAGAACATGACCGCCAATCCTGATCCCAATCTGGCCGCGGAAATCCAAAGGCTGAAGATGGAGCTGGCCGCATTGAAGCAGCAGGGTGGCGCTCCTGCCGGTCAGAAGCCGGGCGCGGATGCCTCCGGGGTCAGCCCTGTCTTGGATTTGAGTTCCATCCCGGATTATCCCAAGGTCGAGCCTTGCGCGCTCAGTCCTCTCGATGCTTCTGCGGGTTGGGCTCATCTCAAGGCCTCGGTAAAGGGCTACAACAAGTCGGAGCTGCAGGACGCGCACTCCGTATGTTTCGCGGGCAACACGGCGCTTCTGGTCGTCTGCGACGGCGCAGGCAGCAAGAAGCACAGCAAAGCGGGCGCCGATCATTGCGCATCCGCCTTGGTGGCTGAATTTTCCAAGCTGATGTCGGGTGGCGTCAGGCTGTCCGCGGACAACTGGAAGCAGTTTGCGCACGAATCATTCCTGAAGGCCGCAAAGTCCCTGGAGGGATTGGCCGAGTCTCAATCTCTCCAGCTGGCGGACTTCGGTTGCACCGGGATCGTCGTGATGGCCACCGATGATTTCGTAGGGTGCGCCCACGTGGGTGACGGCAGGGCGGGCTACCTTGACGGAAAGAGCTGCTGGCAAAGCCTCCTCGTCCCCTACAAGGGAGCAGAGGCCAACGCCACCGTCTTCCTTTCGATGCTTAAGCCTGAAAACGCCGAGCAGTACGTCAGGACGACCTCCCACGCCATCCGCACCCGTTCGATCATGGCGCTATCCGACGGTCCCGAGGGTGTCTGCTGGCATATGTCCACCAAGGACCGGACCGGAACGAAGATCGAAGATCCGAACATCCCTTCCTCCAACTTCTTCACGAAGATCGCCAACCAGCTGATCGCTGCCAGCGGCAGCAAGGTGCCTCAACCTGACTTGGATAAGCTATGGGGGGATTTCCTGACCGCTGGGAATGAGCAACTGGCGAAAGAGCCGGACGACAAGACGTTGCTCATCGCGGTACGTGGATGAACGTCATTTCTACCAAGCTCGGCAGGCTGGTCCTGGAAGCCGCGCCTTTCGCCTCAGGTGGCGCGGGCGAGGTATATCGTGCGACCGATGGCGGAGGCGCCACGTACTGCGTCAAGATCCTCACCAAGCAGAAGCCGGGTGAGGTCGAAAAAATCAGGCACATGACGGAGAATCCACCTTCAAGCCTGAAGGCGGGATGGGGTGCGCTGTGCTGGCCGATCGACCTGGTTAAGAAACATGGAACAGGCGGCTACGTGGGGTATGTCATGCCGATGGCGTTGCCTGGAAGCGTGGAGCTTTCCAACCTCACGAACATCCGATGGCCCGGCAAGAATCCCCCTCCGCTCGCCGCGAAATTGGACAGGACAAGCGCGAACGGCCTTACGGCGCGCATGTTGGTCGCCTGTAATATTTCCGCCGCGGTCAACCGAATCCATCAGCTGGGCTGTGTCTTCGTCGACCTCAAGCCCCAGAATATCCTCGTCAGCCCGACGGGCCTCATCTCCTTGGTCGACCTCGACTCCATCCAGATCGTCGCGGGAAGGGAGATCTTCCGCGGCCCGCTAGGCAGTCCTGAGTACATGCCGAGCGAATCCTACAGGATGGATTTCAATCAGGGTCCGATGATCGAGCCGAGCTGGGATCTCTTCTCCCTGGCGGTGATCCATTACGAAATCCTGCTGGGAATTCATCCGTTTACCGCCTCCCCGAAGCCTTCAATCATCGGATGCGAGACCATCGAGGATGCGATTCGTTTCAAGATGTACGTTCATGGAAACAATCGTTCCAACCTCGAGGTGATTCCTGCGCCTCACTCGTCCATCAACGTTGTTCCTTCGGAGTTGGCCTTGCTGTTCAGGCGTGCATTCGACGCGGCCAGCCCGTCTCATCGGCCTACGGCCAAGGAATGGGGGGAAGCACTTCATCAGGCGGCAAGGGGCGGCGCTCCTGGGCTCTCAAAGGCGGTTTTCGCAGTCCCTCCGCCGGTCGTGGTTCGTCGCCGTGTCCAGGCGGCGGCTCCCGCGCCCTCGGGCTCGCCTGTTCGGCAGTCGAATCAGTCGTGGACGCCGCCGGCTTCGCGTTCCGGATCTCCCAATCCGCCCCCGGTTCCCCGTCCTGCGAGCAAGTCGGATGACATGCATCCCGGCTGCTGGGTCGCGATCATCATCGTTGTCATCGTGATTTTCGTGATGATGAAGAGATAACCTATGGCCCACAATCCATCTCCGGTGAGAAGGGCCGGTAATCAACTTGGGGTTTTTTCGTCTAAGGAAATTTCCGGCCTGTTTTCCCGTGGTAAGCTCCAGGCTGACGATGAGGTGTGTCTGCCTGATGGAAGCTGGATTCCTTTGGGAGCGTATCTGAAGTCAGCGCCTGCGACGCCCCCGGCGGGCAATGTCGCGGCGCCAACGGTGCCTCCTCGTCAGGCCGGCTATTATGTGTTTTTCAAGGGGCAGAGGCATGGTCCGCTTGAGCTCAGCAAGATCAAGGCCATGGTGATGGCGAACCTGCTGGATTCATCCGCGACGCTGGAAAGCACCGCTACGCCGGGACAGGTGGTCTCGATCGACTCGGTGGTACATTCTGTTCCGCCGCCATTGCCTATCGCCGCTCCTGCTGGCTTTCCTGCCGGTAAGGTGGCTGCCGCACGCAACATCCCTCCTGGGCCCGCGACGATTCCTGTTAAGGCCAAGGTTTCTTACCTGAGTCTGTGGTGGAAGACCACGTTGTGGCTTTACGCGATCATGGCTGTCCTGGGTTATCTGTCTTACAACCTGCCAGGCCTGGCCTATGCTCTTGGCGCAGGATTGATTCTCGCGCCTCTCAAAGGTGCGTTCTGGGCTTGGATCATCTGGCTGGCCCGAAAGTGAACCCGCCTGCCTGGTCACTTCGATTCCTTCGTGCTGTCCAGCGCCTTTTTAGCTGCTTCGACTCTCTGGCTTTTTTCTTTCAAGGCTTTCTTCAGTTCATCTATCTGAGAGAGCAGGGTGGCTTCGCGAGCCTTGCTCTGGCCCGCTGAATCTTGGGCGGCTTTGGATGCTTTCAACAGTTCTTGCTGAGCGGAGAGCAGCTCCTGCGCTTTCTTCGAGGACGCCAGTTCCAGTGCTTTGAGCTGGTCCTTAAGTTTTCCGGCTTCCTGTTCCAGTTTCTGTTGGTCCAGGGATCGCGTAGCTAAGCTGTTTGTGAGGTTGGATAATTTGCCCTTAAGCGCATTATTTTCCCTGGTAAGTTCATGCACCATTGTTTCCGCTACGGAGGCTTTTTTTTCGGCTGCAATCCTCTTGTCGGTCTCGGATCGGATCTCAGCTTTATTCGCCTCGATCTGTTTCCTGAATTCTACGCCGTCTGTCTGCCCTTTGTACGTCAGGACGAGCTGAGTGGCTAGCAGGGCGAAAATGATGGCTACGCCCGCTTTCTTTGAATTCATGGGCTTACAGATGACTTTTAATGTTTTATCGGCAACCCGAAAAAGACCGGACCCGATTCACGCCTTTATCCGAGTTGATAGGCGGGGCATTTGCTGCGGATTCCCCATCTGAGTCTCCGTTTGGCGGGACACATCGGATGTGACGGGGTCAGAGCACCTTGAGGTGGTCTGACCCCGCCGTCATCACGCGGAGGCGGCTGTCAGGATGATGACGGTGAAAAAGAGGATGGGCAAGAATAGCACGCACAAAACCTGCCCGAAGCTCCAAGGCGAGTGATCCGGAGGGTTAGGGCCGCTTGAATTGATTTTTGAGATATAGTTATGCGCGGGCAGGATGAAGAGGAAGCTCAGCATCAGAGGAATCAGAATCTGATTTCCGCACACAGAGAAGGCGATGAAGCCGAAGGTAAGCCATCCGCTGGAATAATCAGGTCGCTCCGGGTGGCTGATCTTGGGGTCCTCTTTAATGTATTTCAGGAGGGAGTAAAAGTGGAAGATTGCAAACCAACCTCGCATGAAGGGCATGATGTCGAGCCCGTCTCTCTCCTTGATGTACCGCCAGTTTTTATAGACCCAGTAGCTGGTGAAGATCCCAAGGCTGAAGACGGACATGAAGATCAGGCGTTCGGTCGAGATGTAGAGATAGGCAGGCGCCCGCTTCTGCCCCGATGCGGAATTGGCGGCGCCAGCCGGGGCGGGTAAGCCTAGGATGACGTGGAGCGGCTTCCAGGTGTCGTGACCCTCTGTCCAGGCGTTGTCACTCAGGGTAACCTGAGATGACTCAAGCATCGCGTGTATCTGTCCTTTGGTGAAAGGGCCCTGTTTCTGGCCGTTTTTGACGATGAATATCTGGGGTTCGTTCATTGTGGTAAATTTTCCAGGCCGATTCGGATAAGGCGTACCGTGATTTTCCTGCATGCAGGATTTCAGGGTCGGCCATTGGTGGGGTTGCCTGGGTCAAATCTTCTTATAAATAGAATTTTTATACTGTCAAGCATACGACCCCCGGCCGTACTACCCGATCCATTACGCCAGAAGGGTTAATTATACAAACCGCTGCGCGAAGGGGCTGATGAAGCGTTCCTCGGGCGAGGTATCAACGATGGCGAAGGTGACTTCCTTGAACGCCCCGGCGAAGTCGACGGTGAGGGCGCGGTGGAAGAACTCGGCGACCTGATGGCCGTCATTGCCAAAGGCTCCGCAACCCCAGGCGCCGAGAATCAGGGAGTCGTGGCCATGGGACTGGGCTACGGAGAGGATCTTGGCGATACGCTCGCGAAGGACAGTCGGTAGCTGGGCGAACTCCGCGGGGCTGGCATGCTTGGCCAATGGCGCGGCCGAGGTGATGAAGGAGGCGTGATAAGGGGAGGGCAGCAGGTCGTGCTCGTCATCCCGGAATACCGGTACGTCCGGCGAGTAGATCATGGCGTCGCTGTAGAGACACCCGCCCTTGGCCCGGTGGTAGCCATACATGGGCCAGTCCTTGATGGTTAGGTAGAGCGCACTAGACCGACAGAGGTATTCCTCCTGGGCGCGGGCGCCGCTGAGGAAGCCGCCCCCGGGATGGGTCGCCGAGGCGAAGTTAAGGGAGACGACGTTGTATCCTTTCGCCAGATGACGGCGATGCGCGGACAGGGTGGTCTCATTGGTGACCTCGAATCGCGTCTTGTGGGATCCATTCTGCGGCGCTTGGTGGTCATGCTCAGGCGCATAGTAACGGGTTTTCTTCAGGGAGTGGGTTACTTGGGCCGTGATCTCGACCTCACCGGCCGGGCCGACGTATCGGCCGGCTTTGGAGATGGCGACGGCTTCCTCGCCGAGGCGCACGGCAAGGTCTCTCGGAATGCGGGGTTCGAATTGGCTCATGGGTAAGACTACTTGAGAGGAAGACTTCAGGCGCGGTCGCGGAGGGACGCTTCGAAGCGACGGCTGATCTCGGCCTCGGTCGGCATGGGGATGGCTTTCTCGAGGGCGTCGCGCAGCGGAAGGTGGGCGAGGTCGATCAACGAAGGGATGAGCCGTACCATGCGGGCGACCTGTTTCTCGGTGGGCTGGCCGTCCTCCAGCGGGAAATCGACGCCGAAGCGGATCTCGCCGTCCTCGAGGTCCATCTCGACCTGGATGATCTTGGATTCCCAGTTAAGCTGGTTGATGGTGCGCAGGACGGCGGCCTGCGTCTCCGGCGAGGCATCCTTAGGCAGGCGGTAGGCCATGGGAGTCTGGATGCGCAGGAGTTCGCCGTCTTCCTCGAGCCGAATCATGATGTTCACGCCGTGATCGCCGTCTTCGTCGGTGTAGAGGTCGGTGGCGAAGCTGGTGCGGATGACGTCATCCTTCAGCCGATGCTTGATGTCGGCGGAGTCGAGGAGGGTGGAGATTTCGGAGAGGGTGGAGGGCATGGAGATGGAGGATGAAAGATGGAGGATGGATGATAGCGCTGAAGGAGTTGATCGGTTGATCAGTTGGCCAGTTGGCCAGAGGGATAATGAGAGGCTCGGAGGCTCAGAGGCTTAGTTGAAAAGATGGTGAATTCGTTACGGGTGGCGGGTGGCGGCCTCGGGTGGCAGGTGGCGGGATTCTGGTGATTTGCTGTGCGTGAGTTCTGGCCAACTAGCCAACCGTTCAACGGATCAACTAGTCTGGCCTTCGAGCTCCGCTAGCGCTCCGCGGATGAATTCGGCGACGGGGTGATCTTTCGAGAAGTGTTCCTCGAAGAGCGGCAGGGCCTTCCGGTACTCGCGGATGGCTTCGGCGGAGTAGCCCATCTTCTGGTACATAAGGCCGAGGTTCTTGATGACGTAGCAGCCTTTGTCTTCACCGGCGGAGAGGAGGGCGCGGCGGAGATTGGCTTCGGCCTTGGGGAATTCCTCCAGGTGCACCTGGACGAAGCCGAGGTTGTTGAGGAAGCGTTCCTTGGCGCGTTCGTCGTCGAACTCGGGATGCTCGGTGGCGGCGGCCATCTGCTCGAGGATTTCTTCGGCTTTGGCGTATTGTTTGGCCGGGATGTAGATGTTAACCAGGTCCTGTTTGACCGAGAGGACGTCGGGATGGTGCTCTTGCTGCTGCGAGCGGAGCAATAGGCGGACGGCCTGTTTTAGGCGGTTTTCGGCCCGGCCGGGCTTCTGCAGTTTGAGGTCGTTGGACGCCGCGGCCTGCTGGATATAGGCGAGGTTGCGGTAGCTGACGTTGCGGGCGTTATGCGTCTGGAGCAGGGCCAGATCGTAGGCGCGCTCGGCCTCGGCGAAGCGGTCTTCGCGCTGATGGTAGTTGCCGAGGTAGTAGAAGATCTTGCCGAACACGGTGCTGGGCGTCTGGCCGCGATGCGTCACGACCGGCGCGGCAGCGTCGATGAGTTCGCGGGCTTCCTCGTGGCGTTTGACCTGTAAGAGGGCTTCGCCCAAATGCATGGCCGTGCGGGCCGCGGTGAACGTCGGCGGATCTTTGTCGAGCTTGCAGACCGCGAGGCCGCGCTCGAAGACCGGGATAGCGTCATCATAGCGCTCGCGATAGTTCAGGAAGATCCCGAAGTAGAGCAGGGCCATGCGCAGGGCAGGGAGGTGCGCCTCGATCGTTTCGTCACACAGATTCACTGCTTCCCGGTAGGTCTTCTCCGCGACGTCGGGGTGGTCCTGCTGGTTGTGGCACTCGGCGAGATCCTGGAGGGCGTCGACGATCTGCGGGATGCCCGCTTCCGCCTTCCGGATGCGGACGCGTCGTTCGAGCATGGCCAGCTCGGGACCGGATTCCTTCATCTCCGAGTAGAACAAGGCCAGGTCGAGACAGACCGTGTCGACCTGGGTGCTGTCGGCGCCGAAGTGCTCCTCGGCGAAGGCGAGGGCCTGGGTGTACTCCGCCCGGGCCATCTCCATGCGGTCGGCGAATCGGTGTTCCTTGGCGGTGGCCATCCGGTCTTTGAACTCGGCCAAAAGGGCTTCTTTGTTCGGTTTTGACATGATTTAGAACGATTAAGGTACACTCTGACAGTAACTGTTAGCATTGCAAGAGGATAGGTTGAGGTTTAGTAGTTTGGGGGATTACCTGACCCTATCCCCGCTTAACCATGTCCCTCGACCGCTTCATCCAAGCCCAGGAAAAGACCTACGCGGGGGCATTGGCTGAACTGAAGGCTGGGAAGAAGACCGGCCATTGGATCTGGTGGATCTTCCCGCAGCTGAGGGGGCTAGGTAAGACGGAGTATTCGATCTTCTATGGAATCGCCGACGAAACCGAGGCGCGGGCGTACCTCCAACACCCCGTTCTCGGCCAGCGATACTGCGACTGCGTCCATGAGGTATACATGCAGCTATATCGGGAGAAGAAGATGCCTCTCGAACTCATGGGCAGCGAGACTGACGTGATGAAGCTGCGTAGTTCTTTAGAGCTTTTTCTTCGCCATGGTTTTGCAGGCAAAGAAATCCGCGGTCTTATCATGATGATGGTGCAGATGGAGAAGATACTACTTGAGAAGCTCGACTGGACTCATCCCAAGAAAAACACCGAGTCATGATCGCCATTCTCTCAGACATCCACGGCAACCGCCCGGCGCTTGAGGCGGTGTTTACGGAGATGGAGAAGCTAGGCGTTAAGCGGATGCTCGTGCTGGGTGATGTCATCGGCTACGGGCCTTTCCCGAACGACTGCCTGAGGATGGTCGCCAACGCTGAGGTCTGCCTGCAGGGTAACCACGAGGCCGGAGTGATCGGCGCCTTGGGTGGGCGATGGTTCAACGATGCGGCCTGGGGTGCGATCGAATGGACCCGTAAGAAACTCACCCATGCCGACCGCGAACTGATCTCGAAGTGGCGACCGACAGGGAATTACGAGGGTATCGAGCTCGCCCATGCTTCCCTGAATCCCGATGCGGTGTTTGACTACCTCCTAACACCTAGGGCACTTAAGGCCCACTTCGCCGCTCAGAAGGCTCCGCTCTGCTTCGCCGGACATACCCATGTTCCGGAAATCTGGACCGAGGGCAGGGAAGACCCGGTGTCCTGGCCGAAGTCAGGTGTCTATCGCCTCGAGAAAGGCCGTAAGACGGTCATTAACGTCGGGAGCGTGGGTCTGCCTCGCGGTGACGACAAACGTGCCTCCTGGGCGACTTATGACCTTGCGGCGGGTGAGGTGATATTGCTACGGACGGCCTATGACGTCCAAGAGGTCGTCAGGACGATCAAGCACCTGGGCTTTGAGTCGGTGGTGCAGGCGAAGTTGTTGAGGGATCTCGGAGCGAGCTAGAGGCTCGGAGGCCCGGAGGCTCGGTTGATCAGGGTTTAAAGTGTAAACGTGCAAATGCGGCTTCGTCGCGTGCAAAGGTGCAAAAGTGGGATGTAATGAGTTGACCCGTTGATTGGTTGGCCGGTTGGCCAGAAGGACGACTAGCTGGCCAGTTGCAAGTAGGCGGCGAAGAGGGGCAGGGCGGTGTTTAGGGATGGGACTGGGGTTTGTCCTAGTGGCATGGGCAAAAGTTATTGGGACATTTTAGGAGAATATTATATTTTATTACTGTATAAAATTGCGCTTGCCCGAGAGGTGCCCCGCGGCATCTTGACAGCCGCTATGAAGCATACCCTACTGACCGTCTCCCTCCTGTCCGCCGCCGCTGCGCTTTCCGCGCAGAGCGCCGGTTCCCCTAAGATGTCCTACGATTTCATCCGCGCCGGCTACGTCCAGGGCGAAGAGATCAAGGGCATCGCCGTCTCCGGCACCGCGCTCCTCGGCGAGCACGTGCTGATTGGTGGTTCCTACCAGGACCTCACCGCTCGTAACCTCGACGATGTCGATGGCGAAGCCTCCACCTTCAATCTCGGCGCTCGATTCGGCGTCGGCTCCGGTGACA
>JACCDO010074254.1_pt1 | contig 50429 bp, 44 predicted proteins | sample 7446101 | NCBI WGS metagenome assembly JACCDO01 (sample SAMN15323440, study PRJNA562643) | freshwater metagenome | isolation source: river surface water | place: USA:Blue River Watershed | collected 2017-08-16 | reverse complement strand
ATTTTTTTGTCTTTGCTATTTTGATAATGATACTTTATATGTACCTAGAAACAAGATCATATGAAGTTATTTATACTAAATCAAAGATTGATAACAGAGAATATTTAGTCAGAAATCTTAAAGACAAACAACAAGCAGCTGATTTATTAGCAAAAGTTCGTGCTAAATTAATCAAGATTGTAGATCATGTTAAAGTTGTTAATGATAAACAATTACAACAATATGCTTCTAGTGAAGAAAAATCTAAATTGACCGAAACTAAAGAAGCTTTTGAGAGATTAGCTAGTCGATTTCAACCCGATAATATTAGTGAAAGTACACCAAATAATAAATATACTTCATATTCAGTTAACAAAGGGCAAAAAATTGTATTTTGTTTAAGAGCTAAATCAAAGGATGAATCCCTAGTTGAAGAAAATGTTATAATGTTCGTAGCTATTCATGAATTAGCACATATTATGACAAAATCAGTTGGACATACTGAAGAATTTTGGGATAGTTTTAGAATTCTTTTAAGAGTTGCGATTGAATTAAAATTATATAAAAACCATGATTATGGTACAGCACCAGTTGACTATTGTGGTACTAAAATTACAGATACACCTTTAAAAGAATCTCTTAAAAATTTAACAAAAGATTCTGATTCACCAATTGAAAAAGAAAAATCATCAAATTAAATTAAATTAAATTATTTTTCATTTATTCAAATTAAAATGCTTTATATCATAAGATATAATTGATATAATCAAAATAATAAAAATAATACAATAAAAGAAGTATTATTTACCTTTTTTTTATTCTCTTTAGTAAAATAAGATATTATAAATGACTTTAGTCGAGGAATTTTTTAATCAAAAAATCTACAAAGTAAAACATATTCATAGCTCCGATCCTGAAGATTATGATATGTATATTTTTGTAGGTGGCCACTATAATAGTTTCATTGATAATTTAATCACTAAATTAGAAAAAAATGATTATAGAGGTTTAACAGATGAAGAAAATAAAAAATTAAGCCATGTTATCCCAAATTTTAGAGCTAAATTTGGCAAGATTAATATAGGTAGAACTTTTTTTATTAGAGATTTAATATTTGAAAATGACAGCATCAATATTATTAGAATGAAAATTTCATATTATTTGAATCAAACTCAAAATCAAATAAAATCAAAAACATCATCACACAGTACATTAGACGGAGATCAATATATTGGAATAAATCATCAGCATTTATGGATTCAACCACATATTATTAAATATGATGAATTAATTAAATTTATAAATTGTTTATTAGGTAAAAATATTGAATTTACTGTTAGAGATTTAGTTCATAAATTACAGATTATTCTGGATCTAGAAAATCAAAAAGAAATTGAACAACTAATTAGAGAAATTTTTTCAGAAAAATACAAAAATAAAGATTTTGATAAAGGGGTTAATCTTTTCAATAATTCTGGTAATGAATTTTATAATATTAATGAATTAATTAACGATGAAGAGTTTTTAGCTGTATTAAATTATAGATTTACAATCATTGGTAGAGAATATAATAAAAATCTCATGATTGCGGCGAATACTTATATTAGACACCCATTATATGTAGTTGCGAACCCATTTTCTCCAATTGTAAATCAATCTGATAAGGTTGTAATGGACCAAGAAAGCAATCAATATTCTAAAATATTAAGTGATTATGGTTTAATAGAAAATAATATGATTTTTCTTGTAACATATAATGATTTTATGAAGAATTATAAAGGAATCAATCAGAATGATATTGCTAATTTATATTGGGATTATCAAGCATCTGAATACTTATCTAATAAAAATAAAATTAAATTAGAAAGTGAGTCTGTCAAAGATTTAATTGAGAGAATTGCTTTAACAAATAATAATTTATTAATATTAACGAATAATCGTAAAGAAAATCCTAAAAGGTTTAATTCATTTGTAAATTTAAATGATGATTATCTAGTTAATGATGTTATAATAGGTATTAATCATGTAAATTATCCAAATAATTTTGATATTGATACATTATTTAATATTTTTGAAACTAGTTATAATATTCCTTTTGTTAAATTTGTGGTCAATGATTATCATAATAATTATAAAATTTATAAACCTTTTTTAAAGAAACATAGTTTTAAATTAAAAGTTATAGCTTCATGGAAAAATCAACAAATAATATCTGACATTCCATATCCATCAAATAAAAAATATTTAGTCTTTAAGATGTTATTAAAAAATACTTCTGAAAAAACTATTGAAGATTATGTATCGATTACTTTATATGAAAATGGATATACCATTATTAATTTTAATTTGAAAAAGTATGTTCCAATCAAAGAAGTCAAAGTAGATTTAGAAGAAGTTAGCGAATTTATTCATAAATTAATGAAAATAACTGAAAGTAAAATACTCCATTTACCAGAGTCTAATTTAATTTTTAAAGGAGGATATAATTCTAGTATCACTAGAACTGAGATATTAAGTATTGGTTTAAAAACTCATATAGAATTAAATAATAAATACAAACTTACATTAAATGATGTTAATGAACGGCTTAAAACAATGTATCCTTTCTTTTATTGTAGTCTCAAAGATAATATTATGAAGGTCATTTACAAAAAAGTAAATAATTTTGATAGTGATTTTTCTATTAAAAATTTCATTAATAAATTATTTGAAAAGAATAAAAGAGCATTCGAAGGGCAAAAATCAACATATTTAGAATTGATAGAGTCAATCTTTTTAGTAGATAGAATCAAATCTAAAGAATTACTTGATCAATTTAATCCTCAAGAAAGCTCTGAAACAACAAAATATCATTTTTTATACGGAACTGATATTACAATAACAAGTGAAATAGATAAATTTATAATTAATATTGAAAATTTACATCAAATAAAACATATAAATTTTATACATAATCTATTTAATATCCTTTTTGACCCGGATTTTAAGATTGAAAGTGAAAGTAAAAGTGGAAAAGAAATTAAAAAAGGAGTGATTGAGATTGAATTAGAAGAAAAACCATTAATAATTGAACCAGAACCGCAAGTTGATTTAGGTTTTGATTTTGATGAACTTGGATTCGAAGATTTAGGCTTAGATGTAAATATAGAAGAAGAATTCAAGAAAGGTGAAGAACAAAAGGAAAAGGAACAAGAAAAATTTAAAGAAGAAGAAAAAGCAAAAGCTCTTATTGATTATGATATTAAAAAGAAAGGAGCCCAAGATGTTGATCTTAAATTTACAAATTATATGGCTCAGATGAGAGAGAAAGCTGATCCTGGGTTATATAAAGTTGAAGAATCAGGTGCTTCTGGAAAAGATGATGATGGAGGTCAAAAATGGAAATATAGCAGAACATGTGATAGTGCTCAAATGAGACAACCTTATATTATCCCAAAAGAAAATTTAGATAAAATCAAAGATAAAAAAGCTATAACAGGGTACATTAAATACAGAGATAATTATTATATTTGTCCTAGAATTTGGGATTATAAAGCAGAAATGCCTATTAGTGTTGAAGAATTTACGAAAAATGGTTTAAAAAGTCCCTATACAAATGGAAAAGCTTTACCATATGATAAACGTAACAAAGAATTTTTAGGTGATAAATATACTGTTATTATTCGTAGACCAACTAGTGAACCTTATTGGAGTAAGGAAAACGTAGAAAAAGATTGGCCTGAAATTTTTAAGAACACTGGTGCTGAAGCATTTCCTGGTTTTACAAAACCTAAAAATCATCCTAAAAATTTATGTATCCCGTGTTGTTTCTTAAAAGAACCTGAAGATTATGACTCAAATACTAGTGAAGTTCAAGCTTTTAAAAAACCAGTCGGTAATGAGGTTTGTGATGTTCAAACTGATACAAATGTTCAAAAAACAACAGCTGATACAAAAGAATTTGATGATGGTTCAGCTTGTAAAAATGAAAACTATATTAAAGCTGATATTGCCATTCTAGATAATTGTCGGTATGGTCAATTACCAGATAATCTTAATATTTTATTAAGAAATCATCAGGAGATTTTAATATCTTCAACAACTAATTCATTACATAAATATGCTAATTGTTTTCTTAGAAGAGGTGTTTTTAGTGATAAAAATAGTTTTTTAAGATCAATCGCAAGTATCAAAGAATCTATTTCGAATAATCAGGTAACATATAAGCATTTGATAGAGTTAATTGCTACAAATTTAACACCAGAATTGTTTATGACTTTAAATCAAGGTGCTCTAATAAATATTTTCAAATTCAATAACAATCTTCCTAGAAATAGATCTCAGATATACTTTTTTTCTGAATTTATTAAAAATAATAAAGAATGTGTAGCATGGTTAGGTTTGAAAGATTTTGAATTAAATAGTGTTGATGATTTGCTTAATTTACAAAAAGACCAACTTAAATTGAGAAAAGTTAAGAAATTATTCACAATTTTTGGGGCATACTATAATTTTATTAAATATTGTCAAGATGATAAAATTATTAAAAAACATGAATTCTTTTTAGATTTAATTGGTCGAAAATTAGACTGGTTATTTCCAGAAGGTGTTAATATACTAATGTTTTCAAAGGAAACAAATAATATTTATTGTAACCCTTATGTTACTGAAATGGAAAAACCAATAATTATGTTATTATTCGATTCAAATGGGAAATTCGAACCTATTTTTCATATTCAATCAAAAGCTAGTTTAGAACCAATTGGTGTAATTCAACTTAATAATGATGTTAATATGTCAACCAAAAATTTAATATTCTTGAAAAATCATCTTAAAAATCAACCCATTAATATCAATTTATTAAAAGATACTCAAAAAAGATTACCTATTCTAAAAGAATTAGTCAAAATACATCTTAATAATTGTTCAGAATTCCCTAATAATAATTATGGAGGTTATAAATTATTACCAACTTCTTTAACTGTTTATAAACAATTAAAAGAATTGGCTAGACAAGGTGGGGATTTAGCCGGACTTGAACCAGTTTCACAAATAACATCACCATTACATACCACAGAATTTATTATAACATCAAATAAAATGGTATTTCCGGTTAGACCAAGTAGTATTATTCTTTCTTTACCAGTTTACGATGGTTTAGAATATTTTGATTTAATTGAAATAAAAAAATCAGATAAAATACTTGAATATTTAACATTATTTAATAATAAAACAAATAATAATCTTAGTTATAAACCATTTGGATTAGTAGTTACAGAATTAGACCCTGATACAGTTATTGGTATAATATTAGAAAATGATGGTTTAATTCCTATTTATCCAATATCTATAGAAAAAATGCTAGAAAAAGGTGATTCATTAGGTTTGAAACTTGAGATTATAATTAAGAATATTTATTATGAAGCTGATTATAAAATTTACGACAATCAAATATTAAAAGATGATCGCATTGGGTATTTAGAGGAATATCAAAAATTTGAAAACCTGTATCAGCACTTTAAATATGAAGTATCATCTGTTTTAGGGGAAAGTAAATATTCAGCTTATCGAAAAGAAATATTAGAATTTTTAAACACTCCATCAATTGATTTATCAATTACAATGACATCTATTAAAACAATTATTGATAAAATAGCAAACAAGATTTTGAATGTTACTTCAAAAGAAAATAAAGGAAAAGAAATAGAAAAAGATACAAAATATAAATTAACAAATTGTAATAAATTATCACAAAAGAAATGCGAAAATCATCAATTTTGTTCATTCGATGGTAAAAAAGGATGTCAATTAAATTTAGAAACCAGATTTTGGGCTAATTTATTTATAACCAGGTTATGTGAATCTATTATTAGAAATATTAATGAAAGAAATTTAATTATTTCAGGTAAATATAAACCATCGTTTTTTCAAGAAGAAGGTTTAAGATTAACCGAAGATGAAATTTTCTTAACAAATGAAAATTTTTATTTAATTAAACAAATATATAAATCTTCCAGATACCATCAAGAAGTTGATATTTTTGAAACAGTTGAATCAGATAGTATAAGTGACCGTATAATAAAAGTTCCATATAAAGGTTTGGTTGATAAAACTGAAGATGTTTCAGAAAAAACATTGACTCAAGATACTGGTACATCTACAACTGGAATTGAAATTACAGATTTAATGGGTGAAAAGAAAAAATTAAAAAATGTTTATGCTACGGTCTTTGATAAAGATGGTAAATATCGTTCTCAATACAATGCTGGACCTTGTATATTCCCGTATATTTATGGGAATACTAAACAATTATTTTTTGATTGTAATAAGGATAAGGATGAAGGTCAAAGATGTCCAATAGAAGTTGATAAAAATAGAAGAGCTTTGAAATGGGGATTTTGTCCGGCTGATCCTAAAGAAACACGTAAAAAGAATAACATTACTGAAATTCATGCTAAAGCTACTAATGAAAAAGGAAAGATTGATAAAGGTTTCAAATCTGGCAAGTGTATATTTCCTTTTAGATACCATCCAAGTTATGATTTATCATGGGAATGTATTTCAACAAAACATGGAAAAGGTCAAAAATGGTGTGCTACTTCATTGAAAACCGGTAAGAATGTTGCTTCTGAATTACCTATTGCGGCGGATAAAGACGAAAGAATCTATCAAAAGAAATGGGAGTGGGAATCAATGTATGATTCAAATAAAAATTTTAATGATGAATTTTTAAGATACAATACCAGAGGTTACTGCCCATCAGATGATTTAAAAATTAAGGATAAGGGTAAAGATAAAGGAGATGAAGAGATTACAATTGAAACATTCAATATGAATAAATGTAATCAAACTGATTCAAAAGGAGGATATAGCAAGAATTCATTGAAAAAATTTGCTATGAAATATTTAGGATTTGACGAAAAAGATATAGAAGGAAAAAAGAAAGATATTATTTGTCAAATCATTAATGAAAGATTAAGTAATATGAGAACTAGAACTGATTTGGCTGGTAAAACATTATTGGACATTTATAAAAAAGACCCTAAATTATGTGAAAAAGGTGAATCTGGGGGTGGGTATTATTTAGGTACTTTAAGAAAATTAGCAAGTAGATATTTTGGTATGGATCCAGATATCGCTAAAGATGCTTCTAAAAAATATTTATGCGAGTTTATTACACCAATTCTTGATAAGGAAACAATTAAAATCAATAAAAATAAACCGATTGAAAAGGTTGTTCTTTCAAATATTTATACTAAAAATCCAAACTATTGTGAGGAAGGTCCTAGAAAAGGTGGTTATGGTTTAAAAGAATTAAAAGAAATGGGTGTTAAATATTTTGGTATTGAAGAATCAATGAATAATAAAGAAGATATATGTAAAATTATTAGAGATAAATTAAATGATGAAAAATTTAATTTTATCAAAAATGAGAAAATTGAGAATAGTGATGTATATTCAAATATGGATGATGAATATTCTTTTGAATTTTTTAAAAAATTAAAAAATGTTAAATCAGAAAAACTTTATCAAAAAAAAACATTTAAAAAATTACATAAAAAAACCAATAGTGATAGTTCTATTTCTGGTTCTGGTTCTAATTCTAAAGAAAAAAAACATTCAAAAAAGAAATTTTAATTATGTTTGATTATTTTTTATTTATATTTTTAATTATTTTTTTGATTATTTTTTTGATTATTTTTTAGTTATATTTTTAATTATATTTTATAGTTTAACATAAAGTATAATAGTATCATCAAAAAAATAAAACTAATAATATTTTAGGGGAAAATGAATTTAGAAGAATCAGAAAAATGGGAAAATAATATCAATACATACATATCTGCGACTGGATTATTTAATTTTTTTTTAGATGATCCTTTACTTGATTATTTAAACAAATATGGTATTGATTTAGGATATCATACAAATGAATGTCCTGATGAAACAACAAAAATCATGGAAAAAGGTCAATTATTTGAGAAAAAAGTAATTGAATTAATTCGAGATAAATTTATTCCAGTCATTGAAGTTACAGCAAATAGTTGGGTGGAAGGTGCTTATGAAACATATCAATTAATGAAAGAAGGTAGACCGATTATATATCAAGGAATAGTAATTAATCATCTAAATAAAACAAAAGGCCATCCAGATATTTTAATTAGATCAGATTATTTAAATAAATTAAAACCAGGTTTAATATCACTCGAAGAAGAAAAAATCCCATCTAAATTTGGCAATTGGCACTATAGAGTAATAGATATTAAATTATCAAATATATTTTTATCATCCGATGGTTCTCATATTTTAAATAATAAAGTATATAGAGCATATAAAGCCCAAGTATTAGTATATTCTCTTGCTATTGGTCTATTACAAGATTATAGCCCAACAACAGCATATTTATTAGGACGTTCATCTCATAATTATGATAATTCAATCTACTTTGATGATTGTATGTCATCAATAACACCAATTGATTTCAATAATCATGATAATAAATTTTTATCATTATTAGATAATGCTGTTAAATGGCATGAAATATTAAAAGATTTACCTCCACCGCTTCTTATAAATAAATCTGAAAAAATGGATGTTGACTTATTTGATTATGACTGGGAAAGTGTTGAAAATTTAATACCTTATGAATTAAATATTAGTTTAAGACCAAATATGAAAAATCATTTTGATTATAAATGGAAAGATGCTAAAAAACAAATAGCTCAACAAAGAAATGAATTAACATTATTATGGAATTGTAGTGTAGCTAAAAGAAATAAAGCTATTGCGGATGGTGTTAAAAATTGGCATGATTATATGGTATATTGTAGAAATCATCCTGGATATCAAAATGACATTATCAGTAATATCTTAGAAATAAATGATCCAAATCAAACTAATTTAATTAAGCCAGATAATTTAGACCCTGAATATATCGAATATATCCCACCACTCAATAAACCTTTTATTGTAATTGATTTTGAAACATCTAATAATTTGAATGATGAATTTGAATGTTTACCTGATAAAGGTGGACAGGAATTTATATTTTTAATCGGTATTACTTTAGTAATTCCTTCAGTAAATTTGGTATCACAATCAGAGTATAAATATTTTCCATTTTTAATTAGACATTTAGATGCTGATGAAGAATTAATAATAACAAGAAAAATGATAGGATTATTATCTTATTTAAAATCATTTGTTAATGAAAATAATGAAAATATAACAGTATATCATTGGGGTTGTGCTGAACCTCATTTTTTTGAAAATTTAATTGAAAGACAGTATGATATGTTAACTGCGGAAGAAATAGACATAGTTAATACTATTGTTTTTGATGATATACTAAGTGTTTTTAAGTCACAACCAATCTTTATTAAAGGTGCTTATAATTTTGGTTTAAAATCTATTGGAACAGCGATGTATAATAATGGAATGATTAAAAGTACCTGGAAAAAAAAAGATGATAATGGGTTTAATGTTATGTTAAAAATTAATGAATATAGTAAAGATGCTGAAATATTAGATTTATGGATAACTGATTATGAAGAAGTTAATGATATTATTATATACAACATGATAGATTGTCAAGTTTTAGTTGAAATAATTGAATTTTTACAATTAAAATATTTAAGTTAAAAATAAAAATTGTACGTACAAAAAAAAATATAAGTTTATTTCATTGATTTTTTAATTAAATAATATAATATTTTTAGATTCAAATGGTTGAAACCGAAATATCTGAACATAATTTAGATAATAATTTATCTCAGCACGATTCTGAAATATCTCAAACAGTTGAAGATAATATGATGAGTGATGGAGAGATGAATGAAGAAAACAAAAAAAATAAAAGTGGGTCGAATCGGATAACAAAAACAGAAGCGCAACAATCTATGCTTAATAGAAAACAAAAAAAACTTGTTACACGACTTAATACAGCATATTGTAGAACAGGTAAAATGGATCGTATTTTACCTATTTTAACCGGTAAATCAAAAATATCATTACGATTAATTGATTGGTTTGTCACAAATTATGCTAAAATATTTAATACTCATTATAGTATTTATGAATATAAATTGAAAAGAGAGACAAAAACTAAAAAGGGGCGGCCAATCGCACCTAAAACTCATAAGAAAGATAAAATTAAGGAAAGGGAAAAAGAAAAAGAGAGAGAGAAAGATATCGAACTTTCAAGTGTTGGAACACCACCAATTGGTAATGGAATAAATTTAGGTTCAACTCCAGAAGATAAAAATATTGTAGAACCAGTTGGTGATCAATCTTTTAATGATTTATTTTTTGTATATCCAAGTTATCGCCAAGAACTAAAAACTAATTCCAAAAAAAGATTTGACGTGTTTTGTCGTAATGGGTCATTTAATTATTATTATGATGATCATAAATTTATAGAAACCAATGATGGTCAATTAAATTTCTTTGATTGGGCAGATAATATGTATGTCATAGACTATATTGAAGAACATTATTCTGAAATAGAAAAAGACATGGAATTACGTAATGGAAAAAAACCAGCTTCTCTGAAGAAACCAATTACCACACAAGGTAAAAAAGCAAGTACTATAGCATGTGATAAAGATATTGAAACAATTAGTCAAAAACAAAGACGTAAAAGAAGGGAAATTTCAGAATCTTCTTTAAAAACAGTTCATCATATCCCTCACCGATCTGTTATATCATTTAATTAATATATATTTATTGATACTTTCTACTTTTTATTTTTCATTTTTTCTTTTATAATTATAAAAATAATTCTTTTATAATTAAAAAATAATTAAAAAATAACTTAAAAATGAAGAAAAGTTCAAAATTTTTAAAAACGAGAAAAAATAAAAATAAAAAGAATCAAAGGGGTGGAATGCGAGGAACGAAAAGACTAGCTTCAAATCGTAGTAATGGAGAAAACAATAATGAGTATGTTAACGACGCCAATAATGAAGATGGGAGAAATACAGCTAATGCTACGTCTACTTCAAGTAGGAAAAGAACTTTTAAAAGACGAAGAGTACAATCTACTCATTCAACAATTTTTAATCAAGCTGAAAAGCATCATGAAATAGATATAGATGATGCTGATTTGTTAAAACGACAACAATTTTCAATAGAAGATGAAATATATTATGCTGATAATGAATCTACAGGAACTAATGTCAATAAATCAATAAAATCATCAAAAAAAAATAGTCAACAACTTAGAAACGAAGAAACACAACCTATAGTAAAGGAACCAATGTTTGTAAGTAGAGGTGCTTCTGGGTGTGTCTATTATCCTCCAATTCCTTGTCTTGATACTTGTAAAGATGATCCAAGATGTAGTTCCGATATTCCAAGAGTATCTAAATTAATGTTATTAGGTGAAGCAGAAAAAGAAATAAAGGTCTACAATGAGGTTATTTCATTTAATACAATTAGTATTCCTGATGGTTCTGATTGGAGAAAATATTTTATTGGAGAACCTTATTTATGTTCACCAAAACTACCTTTACCAGATAAAGTTAAAACAGAATGTAGTATAATTGTTGATAAAAAAGAGGAGAAACTTAGGTTAGTAATATTTGAAAATGGAGGGCCTAGTTTAAACAAATTAACTAGAGATTTAAAAATACCATTCTATGAAGTATTATTAGGATTAAAAAATATTTTAGATGGTGTTGTGATATTAAACAAAAATGGTATATTTCATTTTGATGTTAAACCAGATAATATTGTTACTGGATTTGAACCTCCCCATAATCATTTTAGATTGATAGACTTTGGATTATCAAATAATGGAAAATTTTTACATAATGTTAAAATATCAGATATTACATTTCCAATTGTATCTGGAGAAGCTACACAAATGATGACTCCAACAAAAGCAAATGGACCAGGGGTTTCAGCTCCTTTAGCAGTTATGACTCCCGCTAGACAACCTAGACAAGAAAATAAATTATATACACCAAAGTCTACATCAAAATTACAAGAAGTAAACCCTCCTATGATTTATAGAATTTATCCAATATATCAATTTTTTTTAAATCATATTTTTTATGATGAATCACGTACTATATCAACTGAAATATATGAATTACTTAGTAGTAAATTTGTAGAAACATTCTTAAAAATAGATGATTATACGATTAAAGAGTTAATTATGTTTTATGTAGAATATGGTTATTTATTAGAAAATAATGATAAAAATTATGAAGAAAATTATAAAAGATTAAAAGATATTATGGATAAGGTTTATAGAATTTGGTTTGAAGGAAAAACAGTTGATGTTAGAAAAATACATTATGAAGAGATGTTTAAAACAATGGATATTTATTCATTTATTTTAGGACTACTTCAACTAGTTTATAGATATCAAAGAAGAGCTAGTTCAATCTTATCATCAGATAGTGATTTCAGTACTTATTATACTTTATTAAGAGCAGTTAAAAAGTTTATTGGTACTAATAATTTATTACATCCAGATCCTTTTGTTCATAATTATACATTAGATAATATAAAACGAGAATATGAAGGGTTAATTTCAAACATAGCAAGTAAAATCATACCATCTAATCCAGAATTATTTAGTCGTATCTGAATTTAAATTTTGTATATTCAATCTATATTAAATATATATTAAATCTTTAAAAAATAATAATATTTTTTGACTTTTTCTTTTATAATTATAAAAGTATTAATAAACATTTTAAATTTATAACAAAATAAACATGAAAATAACAAGAAATTCTAAATTTTTAAAAACAAAAAAAAGTAGTAATAAAATAAGAAAAAATACGAAAAAACGTGGTGGTGGTCGTTATGGTTTAAGAAGAACAAAATCTTTACCTTCAGGATTAGGTAAGAGAAATAATAATATCGGACCTCCATCAAAAAAACAATTACAAGAACCATTACCAGAAATATTACTAATACCATTTGTAGAAGAAGGTACATCGTCAGAAAAAGTTTCAGAAAAATTAGAAACAATTATTGATGCTGCTGAAAGTACAGCAAGTATTGAAACAAGTGCTTTAATTGAATCGCAAAAATCAGATATAATTAGAGAAAAAGCTATGGGACGTGATAGGTTTGGTATAAGTGAGCCACCAGAGGAACAACATACAGTATCTATATCTAAAAAAAGTGGGTTTGTACAAGCTCCCAAATTTTTAGGAAGTGGTTCTTATGGTTGTTCTTTTTATCCTAGACTTCAATGTAAAGAAGACCCGAGTGATCCAACTAATAAGCCTCGAATTTCCAAATTGATGTCAAAAAAAGAAGCGGATAAAGAAAAACAAAAATATACAGATATTGATTTTACAAAAATACCTGATTGGGAAAACTATTTTATTGGACCTCCTTATCAATGCGCCCCCTTAAAAGACCAAAGTTTTGTTGGATGCAATTTAAGTAAAATAGGTATTAATGATACTAATAATAATCCTGATTCTGAAAAAACAGCTTCTTTATTATTATATGAAAATGGTGGATATGATTTACATAAATTAATGAGCTATACAAATATATCATTATATCAATTATTAAAGGGTTTAAGAAATGTACTGGCAGGTTTACGTTTATTAAATACAAATATGATATTTCATCTAGATATAAAATCTGATAATATTGTTTCAGGAAATTTGTCTGATATGAATAATTTTAATAGTTTTAAATTTATTGATTTTGGATTAGCAAGCAAAACAATATATTATTTAAATACTGTTAAAACATCTGATATTAAACGTGTACCTGTTACAAATTCACAAACACCAAATAATAATAAACTTGAAAGAGCTAGAAATCAGACTGTAATAGAAGTTCAAACCCCAACTGTGCTAATGATAAAACCATTTTATCAATTCTTTTTAAATTATATGTTTAAAGATGGTATTACAGATGAGGAATATGAGATTTTGTCAAAAAAATTTTTAGAAACTTTTTTAGGACTTCCTCATAGTTCTTCTCTAAAAATGATTAGAACATATTATTTTGAATCTGGATTTTTTGAAGAAGACCCTGAATCTTTTCATGAAAAAAATTATTTAAAATTAAAACAAATAATGGATAAGCTTTTTTATAGATGTTTTCATAAAAATATATCTCTAGAAAAAAGAAAAAGAGCTCATTGTGTTTTATTTCAAAGACTTGACATATATTCGTTTGCTTTATTATTATTTTCGATTAGTTGTGATATATCAACTTTAGACCCAATAACTGATAAAAATGATGATATAATATACGACCCAGTGCAAAATCTTGTATATGAATTTATCCATAGTAATAATTTATTAAACCCCGATCCGGCTGAGCTAAAGTTTAATTTTGAGGGTGTTTTAAAAAAATACGATGAATTATTAGAAGCTGTTGAAAAAATAGTTGAAACAAACCCTTCTTTATATAATCCTAGATTATAATAATAAATTATATTTTTTGATTTTCTTTTAGAATATTAAAAAATAAATGGCAATTTCATGTTATAAAAAAAAAGATAATATTTGGTTAGATTTTTATACCTTTAGAACACTCACAATATGGTGTTTATATTTAATTACAATATCAATATTTTCCGTAAGTAATTATAATAAAAATCTATTCGGTTTGGTTTTATTAATATTAATAATAACAATATCTGTGGGTGGTATTTTTATAGTTTACATTTATCCAAAATACATTTATTCACCTTTATTGGATTATGTATTTAAAGGTAAAGAGCTTATTATACTTGATATAATATTTCATCAATTACCATTATTAATTCATATATTATTAATGTTAAATGGGTATTGGTCATTTTCATCAAATCTATTACTAGAATCGATTATTATTAGCTTACTTTGGATAATAGTATATATATCATTTGTTAACCCATTTAATGTATATTTCTGTAAATTATAAAAATAAAATAAAATAAAAAATATATATAATTTAAAATAATAAATTGAAATAAAATATACTAAAATATACTTATTCTAGGATGATAACTACTGTAATAAAAGATTTATGTGCTTTTGGTGCTATATCAATTGGTTATTTAACATATATAGAATTAAATCCTAAAACAAAAGGAATTGTTTTTAGACCAAATGATAAAAACGAAAAAATTCTTTCAATTCAAAGTATTAAAAGTTTCATATTATTTCCTTTAACAGAAACTGGACTTAAATGTATGTGGAGTCCTAATAACTGGGATATAAATTTTCCATTTGTAACTTCGATTGGTTATGCCATATATAAAATAATATTTTGATTAATTAATTATTTGAGATATTAGGATGTAATCCAGCTGAACTACCAGGTCCAGGTGTTGGTCCTGTTTGACAATTATCGGATAAGGCAGCATATTGATCAGGGATTTTAAGATCCGGTAATGTCATACCTTGAACTTTTAAGTATTCGCATTCACCCCCACGTTGCTTCTTTCCTTGTCCTTTTCTTTTGCTACCACTTTTGCCTTTGGCTTTTCCTTTTCTAGTTCTAGTTACACGTTTTTTAGATTCTGATTTTTTTCTGTAAACTTTATTGCTAGAATGGGTATTTTTACGAGACTTGGATTTGGATTTAGATTGTTTTCTAGATGTTTTTCTCATATTTTTATTTTTTAATATATTTATTCTTATTTTGTAAAAAGAAAATAAAATATATATTTTGAAAAATTATCTGACTATAATGTAAAAAATATAGTCAGATAATGTCAGTAAATCCAGGAGTTAAAGGATTAGCAAGTATATTTAGTGTTACTACACCATTGGTACCAACTAGACAAGCACTTAGAACAACTAGTTTTAAAGCGGCGGGCCCTTCTATGCATGCTTGGAGAAGCGGATTCGTTCCCTCAAGCTCTCTAGCAGCAGTACAACATAAAGCAAAGAGAGAAGCTAGAATAGCAGCAAGTGTAGAAAAGTTTTTAAAACCAGCTGGTGGCGCAAAATCAAGAAAAAGAAGGGGCAAAACTCATAAAAAAAACAAGAATAATAAGAAAATCAAAACTCATAAGAAAAAAAAAGGTAATAAATAAAAAGTATTATAATCAAATATACTATTATTATAAAATTTAATCAGATCCATGTAAAATATCAAATATCATAAATATAAATGCTTCATAGTGAATATAAGAAGCTTTAGTTAATTGGACTTTATGATCAAGTTCAGCAGTCCTAGAAATTAATTTAAATTTAATTTCATCTGAAATAGGTGATATATTCGATGATGTCGGATTATTAATAAGAATTTCAAGAGTTTTCTTGATATATTCATTCCATGATAGTGAAGATTGATAAATAGTTAAAATCATCGAACGGATAATATGTAATTTGTTAATTTCATTTTTGATAATCATTTGAATTAAACAATTTAAATAATATTTAAAATTGTCTAATGATTTCTTTTTAAGGTCAGGATCTATTAATTCTAGTAATCGTTGATTAATATAGATAATTGATAATTTAATATCACGATTTGTAGACTCAATAATTTTAGAAATTCTTGATTTTTGAAAATTAAACTTAGAAGGGATTAATTTATAAAAATGATTAGTTAGTTCTTCTATGGTGGGTCTAGATACCTTATACATTTCAAATCTACTTTTAAGTCTTTGAGGTAGAAGATTATTTCTATTAGATGTAGCTAGAATATATGTTTTATTCTTTCTAGTATCAATAAAATTAGTAATCATACTTAAAGTTTTATCTTTTAATCTGTTCAAATGAGTGATTAAAATATAATTCAAATTATCACCTGGTAGTTCAATGTAATCTTTGATAAAATCTTGTATAATTTCATCTGAAACAGAATCATTAAATAATATTAAATTGCTATTTGATAATGGTACACCCACTTTTTCAATAGTCGTAGTATTACTATCATCATCATTTTTTTTGGTTATGTTTGGATATAAACTTAAAACTGATAAACCATATAATTTTTGTAAATAACCAAATAATAAACTTAGTTTTCCTGAACCAGAAGGTCCATATAATAATGTATCAAATAATATAGACTGGTTTTTAAAAATATCAATAATTTCTGGGTTAAATTTGTTATCTTCCAATTTAGGATAGTAATTCGGTTTAATTAAATCTTTAACCAAAAAATCCATTTTAGCGTATGTATTTATTGTATTAAAATCTTATTAACTAAAATATAATGATTTTAATTATATTAAAAAATGTAAAATAATATTTTTCAATTTTTATTTATTTTGGAACTTGTTCCTTGATAGAAATAATTTTTTTTGATTCTATTAATTTATCTAATGTTGACCCTAATGTATCCTTTAATGTATCTTCTAAAATATAAGTATTTTGAATATTTGTTATCATCTTAAATTGTACACCAAAGAAAAAAGAGACAAAAAAGAAACCTGGTGTGATATTTTGCCAGGACCATCCAAAATAATTAAAATTAACATGAAGTGTTGCTAATAGAACAGAACATAATATTAACTGTGTAACATTTTGTAAAAATAAATATTTAATATTGAATTTATTTGACATATATACAACTAAATTATTATTTAGAATACCTAATAGTATACCTAAAATTCCGGATAAAATATTATTAAATGTCATAAATATTAAACCGTTGGAAGGTTCATAAATATTCTTATTTACCATTTTAAATAAAAAATATATTTATTTACATAATTAGATAATTTTTCATATTACTCATCATTTTATTGATCATCATCTTCATCATTTGAACCATTTGAACCATCAGTATCATCATCATCTTCATTATTATTATTAATAAAATCAATCTCTGATAACTCTTCTTTAAAACTTTTAGCTTTAACTGGCGGAGGAGCACCATCTTTGACAATAGTTTTATCAGAATTATCATCATATGAACGCTCTTCAAATTGATATTTTTGTTTTCTATAATATTTCTTTCTAGTATCCCATTGCTGAGGAAAATTACCAAAATAATCAATAATATCTATTACCATATGTTGTCTATCTCGGTCTTCTGGTTTTTTTCTCATAATACGACCAACCGATTGGATAACATCTGATTTAGGACTAGCTAAAATAACTGAATCTAATGAAGGGCAATCAAATCCTTCACTAACCATTGGATATGTACCTAGAATAATATCACAATCTTCTGATATCTTAAGGTCTGTTTGTTTCATACCTCCAACATACATTCCAGATGTCGCTTTTGGTATTCTAGTAGCAATTTCACTTTTAAGGTAAGTAAGATGTTCTTTACGATCACTCAAAATTAAAACTTTCCGCCCATCTTCTATTAAATCACTTAGTTCTTCTAAAATAATTTTATTACGTTTATCACATGAACAAATATTATTAATCATTTTAGGTCTATTAAAATCTCCCATTCGATTTGTTAATTCATTACAATAACTTGGGTCATCATTGAAATAATGAAAAGCTTTAATTAATATTGTTTTATCTTCATTTTGAGATTCTGAATAAACTGTATCACCTAAGAAATACTTAAAAACATATGTTAGACCATCCTTTCTAGTTGGTGTTGCTGAGAGACCTAAAGTATATCTAGTTGCTGTTTTAATCAAAGCTCTTGAAAATATTTCAGCACTTAAATGATGACATTCATCATAAATAACTAAACCAAAGTCTTGTAAAATAGATTCTGAATAATCTTTTTGAGATAAACTTTGAACCATTGCGATTACAATATCTTTCTCATAGACATCAATAATTTTCCCTTGTAATAAACCTACTTTTGCTGTAGGTAAAAACCCTTTAATATTTTTAGATGGGTCACCTAGAATTCTTTCTTTCCATTGTTCGGCTAAAAATTCTTTATGAACCACAACTAATGTTTTAAGATTTAAAGCAGCAGCAATATACAATCCAATGACAGTTTTACCACGACCACATCCGATTGAGATAATCCCGCCTCCAACTTTTTTAGCGGCTTTTAAATAAATTTCAGCAATATTAATTTGATATGGACGTAAACTACCATCGAATTTTAAATTAGCTGGAACTCCGGTTGTTTTTAATTTATTAACTTTAGGTTTACCATATTTCTCTAACCCATAATATCTAGGTAAATAGATTTTTTTATTACTTTCTAAATAAATTGGAAATGCCATTGAACCCATTGGTGAATAACCACCTTGTTGATTAGGATTGGCTGTTAATTTTTCTTTTAATTTTTCTAATTCTTTTGGATTGATTTGATCTTTTGGAATACTGTAACCATGTCTAGTTAAAACAGTATCTAATCCATTTAGTTCAATTGTAGTTGACATTTATCTTTATTATATTTAAATTTAAAATCTTAAATATTATAATAATTTTATAATTTATATTATAATTTTCAATTTTAATTTATTTTATTCTATTTATTTTTTAATTTACATCTTTAAAATTAAAAAAAAAATCTATTTTATAATTAACAAGACAAATAATAAGATGTTATCAACATTAATTTCTTTTGAAAAGACTCTTAGTAGCCAATTAAAAAATACAATTGTATTAAATGTTATTCGTGTTATTTTAGTTATCTATATTTTAATGATAACTTCAATTCCCGTTTCAATGCTTCGTTTATTTGAAAATTTCTTATTTCAAGTATTCTACTTAGCTTTACTTGCTTACATGGCCTTAATTGACCCAGCATCAGCTTTACTTATGGCTGCTGCCTATTTATTCACTGTTCAACAATTAAATCAAACAATGGAAGTTCCAGCAGTATCAGTCAATACAGCTGCTATGATGAATAATAGTAAAAAGATGATGATGAACAATAATGGTATGATGAATAATAACTCCATGATGAATAATATTGAAAACTTTAATACAGTTGCCAATAATAATACAATGGCTCCAGCATTAGCTATTTCATCTGACACACATAGTGAACACCCAGCTTATCAAACAATGACTGACAATTTAGCATTAGCCAAGACTGGTTCAGCTTTTACAACAGATGGACAATTTCAAGATGCTCAATCAAATTTTGTTCCTGAGGTTGATCAATCATCCGGAATAAAATCATGGACAAATCAATTCAGTGCTCAAGGTATTGACCTTCCAAGAGGGTTTGATGCTGAAATCTACCGCGGTGCTGAATTCTAATTTTATTATTTTTTTATTATTTTTTATATATATATAAAATTTTTTGTTCGTTCAAGTTATAAAAAATTTATAATTATTAATGATAAAAGTATAATTTTAAAAACTTTCAAAAATGTCAGAAAGTCAAAATAATCTAACTCTTCCAACAAATAAAACTTTAACAGGAGCTTTTAAATTATCAATAGCTCATGGTAAACCAGTCTGTGCTTATTTCTATATTGATTCATTAAAAGGTAAAGTTTGTATTAGACATGATGGTGATGAAAAAATCATATATAAAGACGAAGATGAATACACTTCACCATTAGAACATTTATACAAATCTGAAAACGAATATATCGCGATTACACATAATACTATATATGTTATTTCAGCAAGAACTGAAGTAAAAAAAATAAGCAAATAAATAATATATTTTAAGTTTTTTAATTTATTTTAATTATTCTTCTATCCAAATATTTGGAATGAAAAAATTATTAGGACCTTTAGAAGATATTAAATTAATATCTGGTTGTTGAGGAACCATATCAAAATTTGCTGAAGCCATTGAGTTAGTTTGTCCATAACCATTTAAATAATTACCAAACATATTTAACAATTCATCACCAAATGCTGTTTCAGGAGAAGAAAATGGTACAGTTGTGGTAGCAATTGTAGTTGGAGTTGTTGTGTTAGATGATGATGTAGTAGGTGTTGATGTTTGTGATGTAGAAATAGTAGGTGATGAAGTTGATGAAGTTGATGATGTAGAAGTAGTTGATGAAGTTGATGAAGTTGATGATGTAGAAGTATTTGGCATTGTAGTAGTTGATGAAGTTGATGATGTAGAAGTAGTGGGCATTGTAGTAGAGGATGCTGTTGGTGTTATTGAAGTAGTGGGAATTGTAGTTGGGGATGCGGTTGGTGTTCTTGAAGAAGTTGGCATTGTAGTAGGGGATGATGTAGAAGTAGTAGTTGACACAGTTGTTGATACAGGAACATTGGTTGGAACAACACCTGATATTATTTCACCTGTTGGATCTATAACAAATGGTGGTTCTGTAAATCCACCACTTAAGTCAGCACAATTACTCATTATTGGTTTTTTAATAGGACGATTTAATCTAACAATTGTTTTAGCTTGACCAGTTAATGGATCAATAACAGGATTTCCACTAGCATCGGTTACAACAACATCATTTGTTTTTATTTTACAAAAATTTTGTAACCCATTATTTTCAACAGTATTTATTACTAAATCATATAATTCTTCATAAAATCCATAAGGATCCGACATTTGATTATTTAAACCATCAAATATATACATTTGAATACATTTAACTTGATATAATAATTCTTGTCTATTAATTGATATTTCGTTAATAGTTGTCCCATCATATACAAATTTTATTTTTTTAATTAAATATTCTAAATTATTCACAATCAAATTCATTTGATTATCATATATAGTATTAAATGTATTGTAAGTGTTATTAGATGATAAACAGTAAGCATCAGTAATAACTTTTAGAATATTTTTATAATAAACACTCATTAATGGTTCATTAACATTCAATGAAGGATCATTCATTTTGTTAATACCATCATAGTATACTTTATTTTTAATTTTTTGTAAAATTAATGTTTTCCAAGTATTTCTAAAATTAGAAGTTAAACTATTTAAATCAGAACTAGTTAAAGTAGAAACATAAGATGGGTTAAAACATACTTCAACATCATCTGCTATTTTATTAATTAAAGTTAATTCATCAGCTGTTGGAGTAGGTGCTGAATTAATATTAGGATCATAAATAGGTGCTGTTAATACAAAATTTTCTTTCATCTTATACACAATAATAAATATGACAATTATCAATAATATACCAATAATTGTTGACCATGTAACATTTTTAATCATTTCTAAATAATATAATTTAGTTATTAACAATTTAATAAAAATGAAGAAAATAAAATATCATAAAATTAGTTTTTCATATTAAAAATCATAAATAGATTTTCTTTCAATAATGACCATTTGCTTAAAGCTTCTTCCCAGTCTTTTGACTTTTTATCTATTTTCATTTTATTTTTTATATATCTTCTTGGATAACCAGCATATAATTTAAGTAATTCTTTATCTAATCTAGCTTTTTGCCTTTTTTCTTTTTTAATATTTTTTTTTATTTCCCTATCTTCTTTTTTCTCAGATATTGTTTTAAACCCTTCAATTTGGATGGGTTTTTCATTTTCATTTTCATTTTCCTTTTGTTCATTAATATATTGATTTAATTTCATATCTCGAGATGGAAAAAAAGTATGGTATTGGGTTATAAATAATAATAAAATAATTGTAATAATGATACTATTTTTATATGGTAACCCTTTCATAATAAAAATTAAGGATAAAATTAGTAAAATTAAGCATGTTAGATATTGAGCATTACTTAGTAAAAGTAACCCATATAATAGAAATGTGAGCTCAACAATATAATTTATCATTCTTGATATAACTCAAGAAAAAATTAAAAAAAATTAATCAAAATAATCAAAATTAATCGAATTAGTAATAAACAAAGGTTTAATTATATCTTTTAAACAAAAAGTTTAATAAGAGTAATAACAATAGCAGCTATTAATGCTTTAAGAGCTAAGCCCATCATATTCATATCACCATTTTCAGATAATAATCTAGGAATAAATTTAGTAATAACTCTGTTAAATTGAGGGAGACTTAAAAGAAGAAATATAATAGCAATAATGATAGGTAATTTAATCTCATTTGTTAATTTTTGAACAAATGTTAATTCTTCAGCTGGTTCAACTTGTTGCATCATCATTTCATAAGGTGAAGGACCATCCATATATTGATGTTCTTCTTGCATTTGAATATTTGGATTAGGTCCATGAAAAGGTATTTGAGATGGGTCCATTTGATATTGAAGAGCACCAGCACTAAGGCTTGGTTCTGATTGTTGTGGTTGTTGGGATGTCTGTGAAGCTGCTGTATCAATCATTGAATTTAAATCAAATTGTTGTTGTGCGGACATATCTGGTTGTCCTGGCGGTAATGGTAAATCACTAAGAGATGTTGACATATTTATTATTTGATAAATAACTATAAAGTTTATTTAATTGGTATATATTAAAAATTTAAAAATAACGTACTATTAATAAAATAAAAATCAAGGAAGTATACTTTTTATTTTTTGGCTTCACACGAAGATGATTCTGGTTTATATATTATACATTTTCCATCATGGATAAAAATTTTATCTTTGATATCTTTGTAAGGGGGGCCTTTAATAACAATACAATTATTATCATTACATGCTTTTTGAAACAATGCTGCTAATCCAAAACCTAATACACTAGATATAACAACTGAACCAAACCCAGTATCTAAAAAATCTTTAAAAGTCATTATGAATTTATATTTTCTTTAATCTAATGATAGATAAAAATAAAAAATTATATCATATTTCAAGAGGGTGGTCCAATATTAAACTTTTATCTGAAGGACAAGATACTTCAATTGTTTTATATTTATAACAATTGTCATCATTATCTCTGTAAATTGTATTATCATCATTTGGTTTAGGATGTTTTACAATAATTTTTTTTGGTGGTTCACTTAAATAAACAATAAATATCCCTATACAAAAACTTAAAATAAAAGCATATGGATTTAATTTGCTAAATAAATTAATTTTGAACATTTTTTTATTTGTACTCTTAATATTCTATCATATAAAAATATTATTTATTTTCGATTTTTATTTTTTGAATATGTTTCAATATCATAGTCATCATATGTATCATCATATGGTTCAACATAAGATTCTATTTTTGTTTGGTTTAAATTATTATCTACATAAAATGAATCTTTAACATAATAATTAGTATAATATTCATCATGTACATTAAAATTTGTTGAATTATAATAACTATTATGTTGATGTTGATGTTGATTTTTATTATAATCAGAATCTATTTCAGAATCAGAATCAGAATCATTAATATCAAAATTTGAAGTATTTTTATTCTCATCTTCATATGTATCATCTTTAAATTTTTTAATTACAATACCAAATCTATTAAAATATTTTAAATTTCTTTTAGGATTTGAATATTTAAAAAATAAATTTAATCTATCTACATATTCAGGATATTTATAAAAATTATCTCCAAATTTTTTATACAAAGTACTAAAATACATTGACAAAATAGAATCTTCATCACATTTTTCTGATATTGAACTAATCTGACTTATATCTAAAAATTCTTTAGATTTATAATAATCTTTTCCATATTTTTTTTTTAAAGTTGAGAGTACATTAATCCCAGGTTCTAATTTAATAGACTCTTCTTCCATTTTAAATTGTAAAATATTTTAATAGATAATTATATAATTATTATATTATTATTACAAATATTTAAAATATAGAAAAATTTATATCAATTTTTTAATTAATTTTTAATTAATTTTTAATTAATTTTTAATATTATTATTTAAGTTATTATTTAAATTAGATACAAAATTGTTAGAATTTGCTCCCGAACCAGTTTTCATACTTGTAAGTAAACCAATAATTAATATTTCAAGAACTAAGATGAAAATGATCATCATAAAACCAATGAAATATTTATGCCAGTTTCCTGGAAATTTAAGTGTAGGTGCTACACGTCTAATAAAAAGGTCACCTTGACGAATAAAGAATGGTATAGCTTGTGTTGCGACAGAGAATGTTAATGTAATAATAACTAACCCAACAACTGCTGCGATTTCTTTATTATTATTATCAATACCTACACCAACTATATACCATAATATACCAGCTAAAGCAAAAAAGTTAATCAAATTGGCTGATAAAAATCCCATAATAGTTGTGGGGAATAATGGGTATAATTCAGTAAAATTATTTGGTGCTCCAGCTGATGTTAATGTACTAGCTAATAACACTGTAAATGGTAAATAATATTGAAGAATATCTAAATGACCGCTTGCTGCTAAACCAATTGGAACTAAAATTATCATAACTAAGAAAAATAATAAAGTTCCAAATTTAGGTGTTGTTAAGCAAACACGTAAATCACCTTGTGATGTTTTATCCATATTTATTTATAATTAATTATCTTTAATTATAAAAAAGATAAAAAAGATTAAAAAAAATATTTAGAAAGTTTCTAAAATAAAAAATTTAGAATTTTCTTGACATACTAAATAATTTGAATTTTGATTAAGTATCAATGATAAATTTTGATATTTAATTAAAATTACAATTATTGTTATTAATAAAGAAGCTAGATAGGAAAACATACACAGTTTAAATAAATTATAGAATTCTTCTGGTGTCATAATACTTAAAAATTTATATTCATTTATTTAATCCCTGTTTAATCTTATATTTTATTTAATTTTATTTTGTGTTCTCTATTTCATCTGATTTATCTATAATATCCCATTCGGAAATTCCTAATTCATCAATTACAGATTTAAATAAATCATTATTTTTATTTGTGTTTTCTAATTCCTCTTTTAATTTTAAGTTTTCATTTAAGACATTATTCATATCTTCTTCTAGTTTTTTATTATATATTGTTAAATTTATAACTTTTTCCTTTAGATTATCATTTTCATTCATCGTGGCATTTTTTTCATAACTTTGACTTGAAATAAATGATTGATAATTTTGAATTATTTCTTCATTATTTTCAATTTCTTTATTTAATTCAATAATATGTTTTTCTTTACTGTTAATAACCCCTTTGAAATCATCATTTTCACCAATTAAAACATGCATTTTATTTCTAATATTGTCAACACTTTCGCTATTTTCCTTTAATAAAACATTCTGTGTATTTTTTAAACTTTCTAATTCTTCAAGAGTTTGATTATAAGCGATTTGTAATTCCAAATAATCTGTTCGAAGATTACATAATTTACTTGATAAATTTAGTATATCATTATGTAATTTATTATCATATTCTACTTGTAGTTCATTATGTTTTTTCTCTAAATTTTTATAATTGATAAATAATTCATCATATTTATCAACTTTTTCTTTCATAGCAATTAACTTATCTTTTAACTGTGTTGGATTCATTTTTAATTTATTTTTATAAAAAATACAATTATATTATATATTATATATTATATATGCTATATAATAGTTATATAATAATCTTATATTTTATTATTTTTTTTTTATTATTCCAAATAATTATCTAAATCATCATTACATTCCTCATGATTTTGACCGATGTTTTCTAAATAATTTATAGTACTTTGACTATCCTTTTTATCTGGATAAACCTTATTAAATAATTTTTCTTGTTCTTTAAATAAAGGTTTTAATTTTGATAAAAGATATTTTGTCGATGGATTTATTACCATTTCTTCATCTCCAAATTGATTTTTTTTAAATAACATTTTATTAACTTTTTCAATCTTATCATCGATTTTTTTTATTTTCTCTAAATATTTAAGTTTTTCTTTTTCAGTTAATTGTTTACTTGACATATTTATATTTTTAATATAATTAATAATTCTTAACAATTCTTAACAATTCTTAACAATTCTCTTATAATTTAAAAAAATTAAAAAATTAAAAAAATCAATTTTATTTTTTCATATATTAAAAAAATAAATGATATCTATCGGGCTGGACGTAAACCCCAGAAATTATCAGGCATTGGTTGGTCGGCTTTGTAAGAACTATCACGAAGAATTTGTTCTTGTGTTCTAACAGGTAATGTTCCAGTACAATAGAACATAGCATTTGAACGGGGGTTCTTTGATGGAGGTGCTGGGTATGTTAAAGTTCTAAATGGAATACCATGTGTGATAGGAATATTGTGAACAGTATTATCACCACAAACTTTAATATGAAGCATTGGTGGGACATATAATGTACCTAAACCAACATAATAGGCATTAGGGCTTGTAAGTTTAATTTCAAAACGACCACCTGAAGCTCTAGCAGCACCTTGATTTGGGGTTTGATCATAAGCTTGATCAGGATTGGCATATGGTAAACCACTACCAGTAAATCCAATACCTCTTGTAGCAGGAGATGCTGCCCAATAAATAATATCAACATCCATATGTTCGTATCCTTTGAGAACTCCATTTATTGTAAGGTTACCATCCCCTGTATTTTTTATTATTCCTTGGCATGAAATTTCATTAAAATATTCTTGTCTCCAATTTGACATTTTAAATATAATTAAGTTTAATGTATATTTAGAAAAAAAAATCATAATTTAAAAATTAAAATTAAAAAGTATTTATTGATAAACACGAGGATCACCACCTTCTCTAACCATTGTGGCTCCACCTTGGCTGGTTAAACGTTGAACACTATTGTAAACGCTAGCATCTAATGGATAGTAGTTTGATAAGGCTTGTGGTGAAACACACATATTGGCTTGTTGGTGAACTGGCCATGCTGATGGTAAGTTTTCACATTTCTCTTCTGAATAAACACGACCTGTACCTAAACCATTAGGGTCTTCACCAATAAGACGGCATGAATGTTTGTCACAGACCCATTTGTTTACTTCAGGAAGCATAGTTCCAACTTGAAATGGTTCTTGGCATGGTGAACAGCAGTTCTTTTGGCAAGCATGACCACGATTAATGTTCATTAATTCTTCAGCATTTTGTGTAAGAAAAAGACGATATTGAAAGCTGTTTTGAATACCATTTTCAGCTTTAATTAAGTTATTAATATAACAACTGGGGCGGTAATCTGTGAAATGACGACCGTCTGCCATTCTAGGAGGGCATCCAAAAAATTTATTGTCACTTGTTTTGTAGCAAGATGTCATTTATAATTTATAATTTATAATTTCAGTATTTATAATTATCATAGATATTTTTTTTTATTTTTTGACTGAGCTTTTCTGAAAATTTTTTATTAAATAAAATTCAATAAAAATAAAATTCAATAAGAAAAAGAAAAAGAAAAAATAAAATTCAATAAGAAAAATTAAAATTACATACTGGTTTGGATAACTGATGTTGCTGGATTTCTTGAAACGATTGCTAATATGATTTTAACTATAACTGGGATAAAAGCACTTCCAATACCTGTACCTAAAGCAACTCTTTCTGGGTATTTGTATGATTGATCAAGAGCACTAATAAAACTTAACATACCAATAATTATACCGGTTGTTATACTCATACATCCCCATTGTAATAATGTAATAAGTTTGCTACCATCAATATTATCAACTAAAAATACAAATATAGTCATAAATATAAATGTAAATAAAGTTAACATGATAGTTACAATTAAAAATCCACTGTATGTTGGATTAATATTTTTACCTGAAAAATTAATATTACCTTCTGTTCTAGAATTACATATTAAATAAGTATCATCAATATGAGCGGCTACTAAATTATCCATTACCGTTTTAGTTTCATCCTTAGTTAAAACGTTTTCAGCAGTATTTGTTTTGTTTTCTGTAATAACTTGACTAATTGTTTTAACATTATCAGGGCATTTGTAGGCCATTCTATTAGCAATAATATCAACAGCTAAAGCCAAAAATAACCCAACTAAAGTAAAAGCAATAAATATATAATAAATAATTGGTAACCCCATTCCGGTGTATCCGATGAGAATGATTTGAAGAATTTGTAAAGCAATTCCAAAAGCAATGTATCCATAATATCCACCAGAACCAGAGAGGTTATTATATGTATTATTGTTTAATGAACTAGAACAAAGAGTCGCCGATGGATGTAAATTTAATTTGGTTTCAATTGTTGTTCCTAAATTTAATTCACTTAAAGTTAATGAAGGAATATCAGTTGATGGTGTAGAGGATGGTGTAGAGGATGGTGAAGAAGTTATTGATGGATTAATTATATTACAATTATATGTATTTTTCATGGCATCGATGTTCATTAAAGCAATTATGAAAATAGTCATATTAAATATAGCTAATATTACAGCTACAATATTATAACCACCAAAAACAAACATATCTGTTTTAAATACTAATAAACCAATTACAAATAATAATGGGATTACAAAAGCCATCACAATTGATACAGTATTCATAAAAAAGCCACTACCTTTTTTATCAATTGTTGCTGGTATAGGTGTTTCGGTTGTTGTCATGGTAGAGGTTGTAGCTGTTGATGTAGGGGATGTTGTAGATGTTGTAGATGTTGTAGATGTTGGAGCAGTTGTTGAAGCAGTTGTTGGTGCAGTTGTTGTAGTAGCAGCCGTATCAACAAAAAATTCATTACTTAATTTATAATTTAAAACATCTGGATAATCTTTGTATTCCGATGCTGGTTCTCCACTTATTGTATTTATATCAAACATATTATTTTAACTGTTTAAATTATTTATAGTTATATAAGATAAAATTACAAATTAAAAATGAAAATTGTAAAAATAATATATTTTTTTTAATTAAAGAATAAATAAAGATATAGAAGATATTAAAAATGAAAATGATATTCTTTATAATATTATTATTAACTTTAACATTGATTTACATTTCAATTATTAAAATATCAATCAGAATAGAATATTTTGAAGATATTGACTCTAAAAAACAATCTTTAATTTCAATTGCTCAACAATTAGATATCGATCCTAATAGAATGCATAATTTTAAAGAAATTGGGGATATTAACAAATTAGATGAATATCAAATTACTTTTGACATATACCCTAGAACCGTAATTGAATCATCCGCACCAACTATATCAAATATTAAAGATAAATTAAATCAAATGATTACTAATAAAGATGATTTTGAAGTTAAATCATACAATGGAAGTAGTGTATTTTTATATAAAATTAGTTTTGAAGAAGTCGATAGACCTATTCCAGGTAAAATAACAGATAAAAAGATTATTTCAAAATTTATTGATGAATCAATTGATGCTCAAATTAAATATTTAAAATATAAACAATCTGGGTTTCCAGAAAATCCAGCAATGGATCCTAGATATAAATTTGATAAAGGTGGATTAGCATTAGAGCCAATACCCACTCCATTTATTACTGAATCTCCAACACCAAATCCATCATTAATGCCAACTCAAACTCAAGTACCTACCTCAGATGGTACTGAACCTCCTTCAAATTAATTACATATTTAATTAAATATTTTTCTATTTATAATATAAATTTTAATATTTTATACCATCGAATATTTTAAAATGAAATTAATTAAAAAAACAAAGAAATATAATCATAAACGTAAAAAACAATCAAAAAAACAAAAGGGTGGTGGACCTTATCCAATTTTTATTGCTCAAGGGTCAAGTGGTTGTGTTTTTTCTCCCCCTTTAATGTGTAAGGAAAATAGTTGTACATCATCGTCTAATGATTCTAGATGTAAGTATGGAGATAATACTATTTCTAAATTAATGACATCAGATAATGCTGGTAAAGAACTTAAAAGAGAAATTTTACTTGAAAATATAGGATATGATAATGAATTTAATTATCACTTAAGACCTCCAATTAGTTGCCCATTAGGTATTATATCAGATAAAATTGTCAAAGAAGATAAAACAAAAATAATTCGTGAATTAATGAAGTGTAGTTTAATACAGAAAAAACCTAAACCCGAACATCTTTTACTATATGAAAATGGCGGTAATGATTTTTTTCATAGTTTATATCAAAGTAAATCTTTACATGATTTAGACCCGAGTTTTATCTTAGGAGATAATGGTTTACGAAATTTATTACAAGGAATAATAGAACTAAATGCTATGAATTTAGCACATAGAGATTTAAAAGATGATAATATTATTGTTGGTATGGGTGGTAATAAAAAATTTAAGATGATTGATTTTGAACTTTTATCAATAATAGATGAGAATAAACCAATTACGATACCAGAAACAAGTACAAATGACACCCAAGATGTATTAGATATTTTATTTGGTCCTAATTCATTATGTATTACAGACGAAGATAAAGCATTTAAATTTTTTTCATTTCCAAGATTACATTATTCGCTAAGTTCTTTTTTCTTAGGTTGTAATTTTTCAACAAATCCTGAAACAAATACAGATTTATTGAAAGACAAAATTAGACAATATGTTAAAAAATATATGAAAGAAAAATATGACAATGGGGACACATCTCATATTTATAATGATATGAGACCATTTTATACTTTTTTAGGAATATGGGATGAAAATAAATTATTTGATAATATGTTAGGATTATATGATATTTTTAATCAACCAGAATATGCTGAATTTCATGATTCTTTAAAATTACATATAGCACAAAATGTAGATTTATATGCATTTGCTGTTCTTTTATTAAAATATGCTAATTCTTTACAAAGTAAAATAAAAGATAAGGTAATTAAAGATGATGAATTAAAAATTTATAAAGATATTCCAAGAAATATTTATAAATTTTTGAAAAAAACATCTATATTATTTCCTGTACCAGCTTTACTTGTAACTAAAAGAAAAATAGGAGATTTTTTCGCAAAAAAAACTAAAATAGAAATGGTTAGCAGTTTTGATTTATCAACTTTTACTACTGAATTTGACGAATTTAGAAAAGAAATTTTGAGAAATGTGGGTATTGAAAGATCTAGACAGAGAGTTTTTATTTTATAAAAATATGTACCACCATATTATAATTTTTTCATTTTTATTATTTATTTTCTATTTATCAATATAAAATATAAAAATATTTTGGTATAAATATTAGTAATATACCATATAAAATGGCAAATACTAAAAAAAATAGTAATATTAAAAAACATAAATTTACAAAAAATAAAATTGGCGGTGGTGTATCAAAAGGTAATATCTCTATCTCTAATAAAGGTAGTAAAGGTAGTAAAAATGAAGAAGTGACTGAACATCATGTAGAAGAACAATCACAAAATCAGAATTCTAAAAATAATGGTCCAAAATCAAATGAAGAAAGTATGCTTACTGAAAGTTTAGAACTAGTAGGAAATGGTAATAAAATAACAAAAAGATCACCTTCTACAGTCTAAATTATATTAGAATAATAAAATTTATTCACGAGATGTTGTATTTGTTGGTATAGGTGTGTTATTAGGGATTGGATTTGCTGTATTAGTAGGAGATGGTGTAATAAATGGTAACAGTTTGTTTTCCAATTCCATTCTTTCCCACCATGACAGTAAATCATGATTTTTATTTTTAAAGTCTCTTATTTGGTTTTTTTGGTCAACAACAACATCCAAAAAAGTATATGATTCTTGCCATGGTCTTTGTTTTAAAGTCCATTTAGGTAAATCTTTTCTAAATAAATTAATATCCAATGGTTTAAAAAATTCATTAGGTTGGTCTTCTTGAGTAGCTGATTTAACCTGGTTGATAGTTCTTTTAACACCTAAATCTTTAGAAATATTTTTTACATTTAAGTTATTTAAATAATTTTGAGAAAAGTTATATGGTAAATATGTTCTACTAGCTAAAGAATCATCCGTGAATTTCTCAATTGATAAAGTATTATTAGTTATATATTTCATTCTGATACTAAATTCATAAATAAAAATCATCAGAATAACAAACATTAAAAAAGTATTCATGATTGTATCTTTTATTCTATATTCTATATTTTTATCTTTTTTTTATCTTTTATTTTATTTAATTAATTAAAATCATGGAATAAAATTAAAAAAAGTTAGACTTCAAAACTGATAAAATTTATATCGCTATTTAGAGTAAGATAAAATTTTATAATATTACAAATGTCAAATTGGTCTTATAAAAATTTTCCGAGATGGTCTAAATTATATAAAACATGCTCAATTAATAATTATCCTAAGCAATCACCAATTAATATAGTCCCAAAAGATATTAAACAAGAATGTGGAACTAAATGTCAAATAACTATTAAATATGCACCAAGCAAATGCTATTTAGTTAATGATCATAATACAATAATAATTAATTATGAACCCGGGAGTTATATTTTATATCAAAATACTTGGTATGAACTAAGTCATGCTAAAATACATGTACCAAGTCTTCATACATTTGATGGACAGCAATACGCAGCTGAAATTGATTTATATCATTGTTTAGACAAACAATGTGATTCTGGTGTTGTTTTAGCCATTCCATTAAATAGAAGTCCTGATTTTGGAGAATCTGTAGATTTTATTAATCAATTTATTTATCAAGCGCCATTAAATAATACATTAGTTGAAAGAGAAGTGACAGTTTCAGACACATGGAATATTGTTAGTTTAATCCCTCCTGATAGAACATGCTATATTTATCAAGGTTCATTACCTCATCCACCATGTACGGGAGGATGGACATGGATAGTTTTTAATCAACCAAGTAGAATAGGAGCTACTGCTCTTAAAGCATTACAACATAATATTATTAAACGTTCTGGGGAGAATATTAGACCACCTGTTCCATTAGCAGATAGTTTAGGGATTTATAAAATATCTCATGATTGGGTTACTGTTTATGAAGAAAGACCGATTACTACATCAAATCCAACTGAAGTAGATTCTTCATCTGTACCAAATATATCTCCTCCTCCAAATACTTTAGCAATTGATAAATCAACAGTTTTTGAACAGTATTTTTATGAATATCGTGATAAAATAAGAAATGTAATGTTGTTCATTCTAATTATACTTATAATTGCTATATCAATTAAGATGGCCAAATATATTATACGTAATGATATTGTCAATAACTTTTTAGTTCCTGAAAATTTAGGTATGATGCCAGGACCAAATGGAATGAATTATGGTAATGGTTCAATGCCACCTAACCATTCAATGCCTCCAAATAATTCGATGCCACCAAATAATTCAATGCCACCAAATAATTCAATGCCTCCAAATAATACAAAACAACCTAATAATTCGATGCCACCAAATAATTCAATGCCTCCAAATAATACAAAACAACCTAATAATACAAAGCCTCCAAATAATCAAAACAAAAATAAACCATCTAATAATGGCAAACCACAAAACACTGGAGAAGGTAATAAACCACCAAATACTGAGGGACAACCATCTAATAATGTTTCCCCTAATCAAAATAATAAACCAAAAAATTAATAAGCAAAATTTAAAGAAAAAATTAAAGAAAAAATAAATAAATGTTATAAAAAAGTTGCGTTTGAAAATAATTTTTTTTTTATATATTTAAAGTAGTTACAATCAATTTAATTATTGATTTATTTTAAAGGCATTATTTAATTAGTGAATTTTGCCTGAAGATACAATATACAGTAAGTGATGTATTTGTAACCATAAGTTAATAACTTTTTTTAAAAATAAAAATTTTTTTATTGTTTCAATTAATTAGTAGAATATTAAAAATACAGTTTAAAAATATATTTTTTAATAATTATTTAGTAATAGATAATTTTTTTGTATTTAAATTTTCATCTATGTATCGGGGGTATTTAATTATATCGTGAGATACTATTATATTATTCTGCTTTTAATAGACTCTTTTAAGTTAAGAGTCACTTTGATTTATAAAAAATTGAAAGTGACCAAGTTGATAATATAATCATATACGATTTGCTAATAATTAATAATTGAAATGTCTGGTTTTAAAAACTTTATCGTTCATTCGGAAAAAATCACCCAAACTATTATTCATGAAGAAAAACAAAAAATGAGTAGTAATAAACCGATTTCTACCCATCATCATAATAATCATAATAATAACAACAATCATAACCATAACCACAATCATCATAATCATCAACATAATCATCAACATAACAATCAACATAACAATCAACATAACAATCAACATAATCATCATCAGCATAATCATCCTACAAAAAGTAATAATAAAAATTATAATCATAATGGTGATTGTAAAAATAAAAATAAATTTGTAAGTGGTGGTAAAGATAAAAATAGTCCAGTTGAGATTAGTTTACAAAATGATAAAGTTGATCTCAAAAATATCGTCTTGAATTTACCATACAATCAATATGGTTGGACGATTGAGATTAAAAATGATTGATTAGTTGATGACAAAAGTTAATGAATAATATATTTGGGTTTTACACTTTTTATGGGGAAAAATCAATAAACCAGACATTTATTGGCAAATCGTTCACAATATTTCTTTAATATAAATATTTTTTATTTTATTTTATTTTTATTTTTTTATATATGAAATTTGGTAGCATTAATATATTCAAATCTATCTAATTATTTTATGATAATATGCGCTACCTTCTCTAATTTGTGAAAATCCAGATTTTTCATAAAAAAAATTTAAAGCATTTTTTTCTTTTGAATTCCCAGTATAATATTCAACAACTAACATTAATTCATTAACATTTGTATAATTGTTTATAATATATTTTTCAAAAGCTGCTAACATTGCTGTTCCATATCCACGATTTCCATAAAGAATACTTTTTTCCATATTAAATTTACCATCTTCATTAAATGCCATTTTACCAGAACTTATATTTACCCATGATATAAAAACTACTGTATCATTAACTGTAAAATTAATAACACCAATATCAATCATTTTTGATACATTATTATTTTCATCTTTAAAGCCTTCTCTATAAAAATGAAATTTATAATTATTTTCTCCATCATCTTCTACATCATATCCAAATGTAATTTTGTTTCCTTTAATTGTGAAATTAAAAAGAGTTACTTCTTCTCTTTTTTTATTAGCTCCTCCAATTTTTTTATTTTTTATTTTTTTTGATTTTTTTTGATATTTTTTTATTTTTATATTCATATTTGAATTTAATGAAAATTTATTACGGATTCTCCATCCACAACTACTACAATGACGCATAATAACTCTATGTTTTTTATTTGAAGTAATTTTGTTATATGATTTTTCACTATTAATATTATTCCATACCATACTTTTACTTTTACTTTTACTTTTCATTTTATTACTGTTATTTGTTGACATTATCTTTAGTATAAATAGTAGAATAAAAAAGATAAAAAAGATAAAAAATATTAAAATAATTATTAAAAAGTAAAATTTCGATGTTGTTTTTTTAAAAATAATTAACCATCTGTATTATTTTTTCTGACTTTTCCTGTTTTTACTTTTGAATTATAGATATTAACCCATTCATCTAATTCAGAATCTTCAAAATCAAAATCTTGTTGGTTCTTTTCACGACCTAATTTAACAAGAGCATTAAAGGCACATTTTTGTTCAGCCAATTGTTTTTCTCTAGCAACAGCTGTAGCATAAACTTTATCCTGATTGTCTTTCAATGAAACCCACCAAATACGGTCATAATATGAATAATTATTTGGTTGGTCATCCGATTCAGAACCAAATACAATTTCACCTTCATCTAGAACATAAATATGTTCATTGTTATCAGTATTGTATTTTCCTTTAAGACCAAAAGTCTGAAAGTATGTATTCATCTTTTGCTTATAATTTCTGTCTTTACCAATTAATTCAACAAAATCAATACCAGTTTCTTCATCTTCAATCAAATTAACAATAAATTTCTGACAAATTTGAAAACCAGGTCCAATAATAAAGTCAGCAGCAGTAACATACCCCGAAGCATTAAGTTTAGTAGCAAAATCATAAAATAAAGCTCCAATGAAAGCTTCAAAACAATCTTCTAGATACTTATCTTTATTTCTAGCATTATTTTTTTCATCTAAATGACGTGAAATCAAAATATATTGACCAAAATTAACCTTACGAGCTAGCTTGGCTAACCCTTTTGAATCAACGATTTTAGAATAAATTTTAGTTAGAAAACCTTCATTTTGTTTAGGATAACGTTCAAAAAGATAGAAAGCAATAATTAAATTAATTACACGATCACCTAAAAATTCAAGCCGTTGATATGAAATATTTTGTAATTCAATTGCACCTTCTGGTTTATCAACAATTTTAACTGAATCTCTTTCCATAATTTCATTTGTATGGTTCCAACAATATGAATCATGTGTAAAAGCTTGCTGATATAATGATAAATCATTTACCGTTTGAAAAATACCATATCGACGAAGAATATTTTCGATTTCATTCTTTTTAATTGTTCGATTGTTAAAATTATAAGGATTAATCTTTTTATCTTCCGAATCTTCATTATTATTAAGTAAATTTGGATTTTGATTAACTGGAATGTTCATAATTTCTAAAATATCTTTACCCTTTTCTTTATCCAGTTCTTTATTTTCAATTGATTTCAAGTCTTCTTCATCATTATCAACATTATTATCATTATTATCATTATTATCATCATCTTTATCTTTCACATTATTGAATTTTGGATATTGATATTTATTAATGAAAATATCATCGTCTGAATTCATGTGATGATTATTATTTTTGGATTGATGATATTGTTGATATTGAGAATTTTTAGGTGAATAAGACATATTATTTTTTTTAAAAGAATTATTTTGGGGTTTATTGTTATTATAATTAGAATTATAATTATTATTGCTGTTGTTGTTGTTGTTGTTATTGTTATTGTTATTGTTATTGTTATTGTTATTGTTATTGTTATTATTGTATCTATTACGGTGTTGATATTGATTGTTTAGACGATTACCACTAGTATTACCAGTAGCATTACCATTATCATTGTTATGATTTTGATTTCGAATATTAGTATTAGAGATTAAACTATTAAATCTTGTTGAATTAGTATTTGAAAACATAAGAAACTTTATTTATTATGGTTATTAATTAAATCCAAAAAAATAAATCTATTAATATTTAAAATCAATTTTGTTTTAAGCTATTTATTTCTAAGAAAGTATATAAATATTAATTGTAAAATGTTAACTGAAATTCAAAAGAGATTACTTAAATTTTTAATAGGATGTCTTGGCATTCGTTTATTATTTGTTTATTTAGCTAAAAATCTTCCATTACTTGGTTTACAAATAATGGGCATTCTAGGTTTAATTATAGCTATTGGTTTTATGTATACTGCTATTTTCAAATACAAAAAAAGTGATAAAGGTGCTTTCGGTGGTACAGTATGGTGGAATGATATGAGAATATTTCATTCAATAACTTATGCTATTTTTTCATATCTAGCTATAACTAAAAATAGAGAATTAGCATGGAAAATATTATTATTAGATGTTATTATAGGATTCGGTGTATTTGTTATTCATTATTTACCATATTTATTATCATTTTAAGTCTTTAAGAGTGGAATTATTTTATAGATTATAAAAAACAAAAATAAAGAAAAATAAAGAAAAATAAAGAAAAAAACAAAAATAACTTTAATCTCTTTTTTAAGTAAGAAGAGAAGCACTCTTATTTTTTATTTTTATAAAAAAATAAATTTACAATATTTAAAATAGATAATGAGACAAATTAAAAATAAAATAAATATTATTAAAAGTGTAGGGTCAGATTATGGCTTGATTAGTTTTTTAATGTTGGTCTTTTTTCTTTTTATGATATTCATAATTATTAAAAAAGATAGGGCTATTAATTTATTAAAAACTAATATTGAAACATTTACAAGTACATGTTTATCATGTATTAATCCTAATCTAGATACATTTGAAGGTTTTAATAATGCGAGTTCTAATTTAGATGAACAATCTAATAAAATTGTATCAAAAGATGCTAATGGTTTAGTACCAAATGTTAAATTTCCATTTAGAAATCTATTTGACCAGAAAGGTAATAAATTAAATATTATTTTAATTACAGCTCCTTTTAGAGGTTCTGACCATGATAAATTATATCTAGAATATAAAAATCAATACAACCCTAAATTAGAATTCATGGGGATTTCTAGTTACTCTGAATTCCCAGGTAAATTAACAAATCCTTATGAAAATAGATATCATGAAAAGGAAAACCATAATTATCAGTCAATGGTTAAAACTTGGTTACATTGTTTTAGAAACCCTAACTTATATTTAAAACCAGAATATGAGTTACCTAGATTGGAATTAAGTGAATCAGATTTTAAAGATTATGTTAGTCATAAACCAGATCTTAGTATTAAAAAAGAATACGATTTCATTTATATTTGTTTGAAAGATAATGATAAATGTACACCTGGATGGCAATCGCACAATAGAAATTGGGAATTAGGTAAAAAATGTTTAGTAACAATGTGTCGTAAATTTAAACTTAAAGGGGCTATTATCGGTCGTGAAAATTGTGATTTCACTGATTTATGTTCCGGAATAGTTAAGGTTTTACCATTTCTTAAATATCATGAATTTCAAAAAGAATTACAAAAAGCTAAGTTTTTATTTTTACCAAATGTTACGGATGCTTCACCCAGAGTAATAACAGAAGCTATGTGTTATGACCTTCGATTATTAGTTAATTATAATATTATTGGAGGTTGGAAGTACGTAACACCAGAAACTGGTGAGTTTTTTACAGATGAATTTGATATTGAACCAGCATTAGATAAATTAATAACAAATATGGAAAGATATACACCTAGAAAACATTTTATGGAAAACTATGGTAAAGAAAAATCTGGTAAAAAATTAGCTAATTTTATCAAACAGCATTATCCAACCGTTATACCCCCATCAAATCAATTGGAATCAGTAACAATAGCAATATAGAGATCCAATATTATTTTATTTTCATTTTTATTTTTTTATAAGTTAATAATAAATAATATTATCAAACAAAAATTAAAAAATGAGTTCAACAAATAGTAAGATATTGACATCGGAAGAAAGAAGAAAATTAGCTGACGCAAGAGCAGCAAGATTTGCTGTACCAGCTAAAACAGCAGAACAATTGGCTACTGAACAAGCAGAAAGAGATGCTAAAAAAGCAGCAAATAATGCTGCTGCTGCTAGAAAAGCTGAAATATTGGCAACAGAAAGAGCTAGTAAACTAGCTGAAAATAGAGCTAGAAGGGAAGCTCAAAACGCTCTTATAGCAGAAGAAGCAAGAAGGATAGAGGCGGAAGCTAAAAGACAATCTAGAACTGCGGAGGCATTATCAAGAAATAATAAAGGAAGACGGAAATCGCCTGCCGCTCAAGCAGCGCCACGACCTCAAGCACAAACACTTGAAGAGCTCATACAAATCTCAAGACAACGAGAACTTACACCTGAAGAAAAAATACTTATAAATCAATTATTCAATGCTAGAATGCGAGACAAAGAGGCTACAATACATTCGCACCAAAACAAAGTAAAACTAGTATTAAATACTTTATCTAATTCTTTTGGTGATATACCTCCAAATGAAATTTTAGACAGACTTATAGGTCTTCCTAAGGAGGTTAGAACTATAATTCCATCAACTAAATTTATGGGAAAAACTGGTACACTTAAACGAGGTTTAAATTTAGTTAATAATAGTAGTCTTAGAAAATCACTTAAAAGAAGTTTTTCTAAAGCTAGTCCTTTATATAAATTCAATCGAAATTTTAGAAATGACAATAATTCAAGATTATCAAATAATAGAATGATGGGTTCTGATTCTAGACTTAATGTTGGATTTCTAGGACATGGTCTTTCTTTAAATGATTATGTAATTGTACCTCAAGGATATTCAGTTACATTTTACACCCAATGTGGAATACCTTTATCAATGGATGAAATGTTAGATTCTTATTATTCAATGAAACCAACATATCAACATACTTATAAAGAAAACTCTGTTTTTAATAATTTAACATTACATATTAATCCTTTAATGGGTAATAACATAGTTGAATATGTAGGTATACTGCCAATGGTAAAAGGTTATTTATCTCCAGAAACATCTAAACCATCTCAATGTGCTCAATCAGAAGAAAAAGTCATTACTGAAAAAAGGGGGTACAGATATCCTATTTTTCATAATATTGATTCAAATAAACCAGAAGAATATTGCCCAACTTTAAATTTATATAATTATAATATTGGTGATAGACTTTCTGAATTAACAGGAAACCATACTTCACTATCATCAATTCGGAGTAGAAGTCTTATTGAGCATGAAATAACAAACTTTCAATTTAAATTAAGATTCATTCTTCCTTTATTAAGAATTATCTTAAAAGATGAAAGTATGATTGGTCAGTTAAATGATATGTTTAATCCAAGAACTCAATCAAGAAGTGATGAATCACCTTTTAATAAGTTTAATTTAGATGAATTATTAAATAAAATTAAGCCAGGAGATTACCATTTCTATATGTGTAGATCATTTTCGGATGAAAGATTAACTAATACAGGTAGTAAACCAACAAAAAGAAGTCATTTATCAAGACAAAGATCTATTAAAAGAAATAATAGTATTGGACTAGCAGCAGCAGCAGCATGTTCGAAAGCTAATCCAGAAACATCACCTATATTTAACCATTTTGGTGGAGATAATGGAAAAATAGCTGTTTTAGCTAGATTTATTGAAAATGTATTAATTCCACTAATATCAGACCCAGGAATGGCTCCAATATATCATTCATTGGAAGATATTTATTTAGAAGAATCAGAAAGATCATTTAAAGATTATGTTGATACTTTTATAAAATTTACAGTTAGTACTAAAACAAAAGATGCTAAACCATCATATGATGAATTAATGATGTTAGAAAATAAAAGATATTCAAGATTTGTAAACATTACAGATGGTGATGAATCAAAAGGTGAACCAAGAAAGATTGTTACCTTTAAAAATGAAGAAGTATTAACAATTTCACCCTCTGATATTGAAATTTTTAATAATTTAAATCTATTAATGTATCATTTGTTAATGAGACTTAATTCTAATATTTTTAAATTAAATGTTACCACTGAAAATGAAGAACTTAGTACAAATGAAGCCATACTTCTTAGTATTTTAACTGATATAACAAGATTAAATATTAAATTATTTATAGATGGTGAATCTATAGATAAATTCTTTAAAAAGATTAATATAAGTTCAAATGAATATAATGTTGTACATATTGATATAACTAATTCGTCTTAATAATTAGATGATTTTTTATTTTTATATATAAATATTTACACAAAAGTAAATATAATTGATTTTAATATTGATAATGATAATTATGATGAATATCTTGAGGTGAAGTCGTAATTGGACTTGTACCTGGTTGAGCTAATGTCAAAGGTTGACCCATTTGAAAAGCTGGATTAACTAAACCATGTCTCATGTTTTGTTTGTCTTTTGATATATTTCTTAGTCTAGGATTTTTATACATTTGATTTTGATATGCTTGATTAAATTGTTGTTGTTGTCCCATGAGATTTTGAACTGTCATTCCATAATTAATATTTTGAATTGGGGTTAATATAGGAAGTCTTAAATTAATATCAGGGAATATAAATGTATAATTATCTTGAAACCATGTTAAAATATCATCTTTCGATTCTTCGTTATAAATAGTTAATATTTGGTCTTTAATAAGACGAATTGGTTGTGATAAAGAAACTCGATCTAAGATTTCGTGGTGTCCATATGTTTTATTGTTAATTTCTAATTCTCTAATACTTAAATACATAAATAAGGCTGATAATTTAGAAACAAATTCATATGAATATTTTTTATGTTTTTCACCATAATATGGTTCTTCTCTATTAGTTTTAAAATTTGCATCTGCGGATTCTTGTAATAATAAATATTTTTTATCACTATAAATATCATTAATAATTGTTTTAAATAATTTTTCAACTTTATTAGCTAAACCTCTAGTACGAATTTTGGCATAAATTGAATATGGTAATTTACCAAATAGATATAATTTATGAAATATTGAAAGCATTAAAGCTGATGGTAAATAAATCAGTGTAAAACCTGCTGTAATCATATTTCCTTCATGAATACTTTGGTCATTAATTTGAAACATTTTTAAACTAATTAACATTGAAAATAATTTTTCATTAAAAACTTTAGGAATATTACGAAGATCAAATGGTCTAAAAGCAATTGAAAATGGGTTTTGGTAATAATAGTGATACATATTACGTTTTCTGCTTTGTGTTCCATTATTTAATGTATACATCATTTTCTTTCTTTTTTCAGAAATTGTTTTAGATGGTTTTTTTTCAGAAACTACCATTTTTTTAGAAAATGCTTTAATATCTAATGACCTTTCCTCTGCCTTAGAAAAAGCATCTTGTACTTGTTCTACATCTTTTAATAATTTAACATCATCATTATCATTATCAGTTTTTTTTGAATGTTTAACTGATTTTAATTTTGAATAATTTTTTTTGGTTGACATATTTATTTTATTTTATTTTATTTTAATATAAGATTTTTTATTTCATCATTCTTTAGTTCTACCAACATATCCTAATCTTTTGCTCATTACATTCATACCTACCATTCCAGCTGGTATAACATATTGTTTTCCTAATAATACAAGATTTCTAGGGTTAAATAAAGGACTAATATCTAAATAATTATTTTGAAACCACTCTAAAATATCATCTTTTGTTTCATCATTATAAAGTTTCAAAATTCTATCTCTTATCATATTGGCATATGTATAATTTAATATGATAATACCTGGTTCATCAACAAAACCAATTTTAGTACCTCTATTATTAATTTGACGAAAGCACATATATACAAAAAGAGCTATTAATCTAAAACAAAACATGAATGAATATTTTTTACTTTTATATGTATAAAATGGTTCTCCAGAATTAATATCACTTTTGCTATCCGCATATTCTTGTAATTTTTCATATTTATCATTACTATATATTTCATTAATAATATTTTTGAATAAATCTTCAACTTTATTTCCTAAACCATATGTTTTCATTTTTAGAACCAAAGCATACGGTAATTTTAAAAAAAGATATAATTTATGTAATGTTGATAATAATATCATATATGGAATCGTAACAATATAAAAACTTCCTTTAATAAATTTAACCTCACGATCAGTTTCATTAAATAATCCGAATAACATCATAGATAAACTCATTGAAAAATATTTTTCATTAAAAACTTTAGGTAATCCGTTATATCTCCATCTAAATATTCTAGAGAAAGGATTGTCATAATAGTAATGATATAAATTACGTTTCCAACTTTTCTTTTTTGAATTCATTTTATACATCATTACTCTTTTTTTTGTAGCAATCAATTTAATATCATTAGGTTTAACTTTATTATCACCTAATTCTACCTGTTTTGATTCTATTTTTTCTTTATATTCTTGTAATTCTTCTAAACTTTTAATAGATTTTCTTTTACTTAATCTGATATCATTGTATACGTCTTTTTTTATTTCATTCATAATTTTATTATAATCAGAATCGTCAACTTTATTCATTTCATTTTTAATATATGTACCAGTAATTCTTTCTCCATCTTCTATTTCAATATTATTATTCTTCCTTTGTGTCTTTTTTTGAGACATTTTATATTTTATAATCTTATTTTACAATACGATTTTTTTTATGTTTGATACATTTGATTAAAAATTATTCAAAATAAAAGTAATCAAAAAATAAAGTGATAATAAAGTAATAATTTAATAAAAAAAGTATATCTTTATAATTATAAAGAATGTCATCAAAATCTAAGTCATTAAATACAAAAAAATTAAAAGTCATTAAAATTCTAGATGAAGAAACAGTTAAAAAATATTTACCACAGGAGGAAGTAAGAGTAATCCCAAAAGTATGGGAGTTACCAACTCGTAAAACTTTTTTTAATTGGGTCCTAGAAAATTATAAAACATATACAGACATGAAACCAAAAGAATCTACAACAAAACCGGTTCGTTTAGACTTATTTCCTCAACAAAAATTAGTCAGAGATTTTATGTCAGACCAAAGTCCATACAGAGGAATTCTGTTATATCATGGTTTAGGTGTTGGTAAAACATGTGCTTCAATTGCTATATCTAGAACAATAACAGACCCAGACAAGGAGGTATGGGTTTTTTCCAAAGCTAGTTTAGAAGGTAACTATATTAAGGGGATAAAAGAGTGTGGCATGGATATCGTTAGAAACCAGAATCATTGGGTCTTTATTGAATGTGAATCAGAAATAGAAAAGGATTTAGCCATGAAAAAATATATGATTCCTAAGGAAGTTATCAATGAAAATGGTGGAGCTTTTATTATCAACTATAGTGAAAATGACTCTCCTAATTATAATGATTTGACATCTAGAGAACAAGCTAAATTAGATTATCAAATTAATTATATTCTCAATAAAAGATTTAAGTTTAAGCATTTAGATGATACCAGATTATTACAAAAATTAGAAGGTATAGGTAAATTCCCCTTCGATAATAAAGTTTTAATCTTTGATGAAGTTCATAATTTAATTAATGGTATTGCTACAAATTCAAAAACAGGGGTTGCTTTTGAAAAACATCTTATGGCTGCTAAAAATTGTAAGATAATCTTTTTAACAGGTACACCATTAGTTAATGATGTATTTGAATCAGCAAAAATATTCAATATTTTAAGAGGTCCAATTACTACATATACTTTTAGATTAGTTGATTATGCTGAAGATATTAATTGGAATTTAATTAAATCAACTTTAAAAAGAAATATATATGTTGACCAAATTATCCTTAAAAAGAGTCAAAAAATGGTATCTATTACACAAAATCCAGATAATTATATTAATCACCCAGATGGTTTAGGTGTTGTTTATCAAAAAGGTAAAGTCTTAAGTCCTGATAGATTTGATGATTTAGTCAAGAAACAAATAACTGGACTTGGTTATAAAGTTATTTCTAGCAAAGAGGTTAATACAGCACTCCCTAACACCCAAAAGGAATTTGATGCGTTATTTTATAATCGTGATATGAACAAATTAAAAAAGACCGATGTCATTAAGAAAAGAATTATGGGGATGTTGTCATTTTATGATCCTCCTGTTCAAAGTTTAATGCCTGAAGTAACTAAAATAGAAAAAGTTTTTGTCGAAATGAGTGATTTACAAGCTAAACAATATCAAAAAGCTAGAAATGAAGAAATCGAAAAGAATAAGAAAATGAAGAAAAAGATTGGGAGGGATATGGACAAGATTAAATCTAGTTATCGTATTTTCTCACGCATGGCTTGTACTTTTGCTTTTCCTGAAGAATTAGGTTCACCATACGAAGATGCAGCTGAGATTTTAAATGAAATTGATGAAGCAGAGGAAGAGATGGAAGAAGCCCCTGAAATAGATTTTGATAATATGAATGAAGAAAATGAAAAAAATATGGCTAAATTTGATATGATTGTTAAAAAAAAATATCTTAAGAAATTAGATAAAGATAAAACCAAATATCTTGGTATTGAAAATGGTTCTTTAGCTCGACATTCACCTAAATATCTTAAAATGGTTCAAAAAATAAAAGAAAGTCCTGGGTGTGTATTTGTATATAGTCAATTTATTACTTTAATTGGTCTTAATACTTTTTGTTTATCACTCGAAGCGACAGGTGAATATGTTGAATTTGACATTCGTAAAGAGGATGGACATTGGGTTCTTAATAATTTACCAGAAGATGATAATAAATGGAAATATGTTACATGGGCTGGAGATAAAGAGAAAGAAAAACGTGAAATTTTGATTAAAGTATTTAATGGTGAATTGGATTTACTTCCTTCTAGTTGTCAAATATTAAAGAAACAATTAAAACAAAAATATGGAGATGAAATGAATAAACACGGTGATGTTATTAGAGTTTTTATGACTACTAAGACAGGCGCAGAAGGTATTTCTTTGTTTAATGTACGTCAAGTTCATATTATGGAACCATATTGGCAACCTGTTTTAATTGATCAAGTTATTGGTCGTGCTGTTCGTACTGGTTCACATTTAACACTTCCTCCAGAAGAAAGAAATGTTGAAGTGTATGTTTATCTTGCTTCATATTCACCACACCAAATTAGAATTATGAATGAACCTAATTTAAGAGGCGATGTTGCTAGATTTAATGATGGTTTACAAAAGAGAGGACAGATTGTCACATCAGATGAATCATTATATATTATTTCAGAACGTAAAAAGAATGTTATTGATGCTTTCTTAAAATTAGTTAAAGAAGTTGCTTTTGATTGTAATATCCATGCTAGTTTAAATTTTAACCCTAATAAACCATTTAAATGTTTAGATTATGATAGTAAAAACAGAGATGAATATCTTTCAGCACCTAGTATTATGGATACGGTTGGTTTAGCTGAAGAACATCAAGAACAAAACATAAAAATTGCTATGGGTGAATTTAGTGTTAAAGGTGTTAAATACTATTATGAATTGAATGTTCCACCAGGTCATAAGAAATTATTTTATACAAGTAGTGTTCTAGGTGCTGGTAGAGCTAAACCAGTTGGTGAATTAATTATCAAAGAAGGTAAAACTTTTCCTGCTTTTTATAAGAAAAAATCAAAAAGTAAATCTAAAAATAAATCAAAAAGTAAATCTAAAGATGATGTGAAGAAGATAGAAAAGAAAAAAAGCATGAAAAAATATCAATCAAAAGGTGGATCTTCTTATTCAAAAAATAAAAGTAAAAAATTAAAGAAAAATAATTAGCATTTGAAATGAATAGTTAATTATGTTTTTTTTCATTTTTTTTTAAAAGTTTTTTTTAAAGTTTTTTTTGTATGCCCTACAGTTTTATATTTTAAAACTCTAGTTCTAGATACATGATTTTGTTTAAGTTTCTTTTTTGAACCACCACCATAATATTTAATACTAGGTTCTGATTGTTTAGAGTATTTATATACGTTACTACTAATACTAATATCTTTCAATTTAAATTCATAATCAATTATTTTATCAATAGAATCTTTATATTTGTCATATGATTCCCCTAAACTATATTTAAATAGTAATACCATTATTTTTTTTAAATATTCAAAACAAATTTTAATACTATTATATATTTTTTTATTAGCTGATGATGAACTTTCATTTTTAAAATCATCTGTATATCTTTTACTAGAGCTTGTAAAAAAACCAGGGATAAAGAATCTATCTCCTTCACATTTTGGTTGATAATTTCGGTATTTTTTAAATTTATATCTTACATTAACATCTCTGTTACCACCTATTTTCCCATCTTTACTATATTTGGTAATAATTGAATTAATATTTGATATGAACATAAATAATGATTTGATTTTATAATCATAATAATGAGGAATATCTTTTGCTTTCATTCCATATATTTTTTCTTTAATTTCATTGAGTTCATACATTTTAACATTAGTTATTGTAGTTGTTTGTTCTGATGAAAGGATACTAGATGATGATGTTCTTTGAGGTAAAATTCTTTTAATAATATATTCTTTTAATTCACTAAAAGATTTGAATGTGACATCTTTATAAACTAATGTTGGGTAATATATTTCTTGATTATTTAACACATCTGTACCATATGGACCATATTGTTTTTTTGTTTTATTTGTTGATGACATATTATTTCAATTTATTTAAATAATTAGAAAATTATTTGTATTATAAAAAAATATAATAAAGGGGTCATTAATTTTTCAAAAATGATATTTAATTTATAATTTAAATTAAATTATAATTATAATTATAATTTTAACTATAACCATGGTTTAATATTTATTAAATCTTCAGTTCTAGATTGTTCCTCATTGAAAAATTTAGATATTTCTTCATCTTTGTATCTTTGACTAAAATGTATTAAGATAAACAATCTTTCAGGGTTTCTTAAAATATATGGTTTTAAATCATTCCAATGAATATGTTTTTTTTCTTTAGCAATTTCAATGTCTTCTTCATACAAAAATGTACATTCTATGATAATGATCGGAAATTCTAAAATTTCAGGATGTCTTTCTAGGATATCTATTCTTGTATCACAAATATATGCAAATTGTTTTTCTGTAACTTCATGAGTAATTGAAACACCACTTAGTCTTATTTTTTTTATTTCTTGATAATCTGTACCTAGAAATTCATCTTTTAGTTTCTTCTTAACTGAACTAAAACCATAACTAATAGTTGGTATAGTGTGGATACATTTAAAAATATTAACTTCAAATTTAATATTCTTGATTTCAATATATATATTTCTAGGTTCATCAAATCCATTAAATTTGTACATATCTTCTATGTATGGTTTTTTACTAAAATATGAAAGAGAGTTAAGATTAAACATACTTTTAACATAATCTAGAATATATTGTTCTGATTTTGTTGGAGCATAAATATTAAATCTATGAATAAAATTTGAATTGTTATTATTAATAGAATTTAAAATTGTTAAAGGTAGAGAAGCTACATGATCAACATGAGTATGTGTTATAAAAATATGATCTGGTGTCCCTTGAGCTTGATTTCCAGCATCAAACATTATATTTAATTCTGGAATACAAAAACAAGTTCGATAAGCTGCTTTTGAGAAACCAATTAAAGTCCATGGAGTGTTTGGTAATTTGAATTTAATATCCCACATTATAATGATTTTTATTACTATCTAGAATAAGAATAATAATAATCAATTTTTGTTTATTTTAAATCTTCAAGGGTGTAAATTAAAAATATAAAATTGAAAAATTATAGTTTATTAAATAAAACCCGTATATAATTTCAGTTTTATATATTTATTAAAAATGGAATTCAATCTAGATGATTATTCTAGTTATACAATTATTGAAATTTCAAATATTTGTGAAATGAATCAAAAATCTTATTGTCAGCATTATGTTACTATTAAATTTAATAATGAAGAAGAAATTAAGGGTATATTATCAGGTGAGATAATAGCAAAATATTTTAAATATCATAATATGACAGTCCCATTACACTATTTAGATTTTGTCTCTTCTAGATATGGATTTAACTAAAAAGAAGGAAAAAGAAGGAAAAAGAAGGAAAAAGAAGGAAAAAGAAGAAAAACAAATAAAAAAAGTAAAATACTAATTTTTCACGCAAATGGGAAATATAATTAGTATTTTACATGTATACCTTGTTCAATATTTCTAAATAGAGATAATAATTTCAATTTTTTAATCTGTTTTTTTAGCTGAAAATGTCTTTTTTTATACAAAAAATAAATAAAAATCAAGTTATTTTTAAATATAATTTTTCTGTTTAATTTCTAAATGAATTACTATTTATTATCTTTAGCAATTTTATTTCTAGGATTCTTTTTTTATTGTCATATATACCAATACATTAAAAAAAGCAATTATTATGAAATATTACAAGTTAGTGATCCTTCACCTGACAATCTAGAAAGGTCTTTTCTAGATAAATTACCAATTATAATAACAGATGTTTTGGATCATTGGGAAGGATTTAACGAAATTGATTTTGAATATTTAAAAGTACAACCAGATTTAACTAAAGATAAAGTTGTTATAAAACTTTTAGATAAATATAGTAAAAATTATTACTTACCTTTTTGTGTTAATCATTGGTATGAAAATAATATTTTGAAGAAAGATAATACAACTGAACTTAAAAAAGTAGAAGGTCATCGACATTTAATATTACAAATGCAAGGTAAGACTAGATAT
>JACCDO010759012.1_pt1 | contig 50436 bp, 38 predicted proteins | sample 7446101 | NCBI WGS metagenome assembly JACCDO01 (sample SAMN15323440, study PRJNA562643) | freshwater metagenome | isolation source: river surface water | place: USA:Blue River Watershed | collected 2017-08-16 | reverse complement strand
TGTCTGTTTTAATAGCAGCTGAGCCTATCTAAGCGTTGAGATTCATTTAATTGGAGGATTAATCAGTATGAACACGCAACGATTTGAGAAGGAGGATATTTCAACTTCGCAAGACGCAAATACTGGTATAGCTGCACTTGGTCCGTCTGTAGAATACACTGAATGCGATCAGAGTGTGCTGCATAGTTCTAGTGCGCAAAAGGTTGCTGAAACTTTGAATAATGATACTAAAGTTTCATCTGTTCAATCTGACAATATAAATAGATGCAATTTAATCATTAATTACCTGCCTCATGATGCTGATGACGATAGTTTGCATGCCATGTTTATAGCGCATGGTAATATTAAAGAAGCAAAAGTTATTAGAGAAAAAAATACCAAGCGATCATTAGGCTATGGCTTTGTAAGATATTTCCGTGAAGAGGATGCACTAGCTGCAATAGAATTGATGAATGGGAAAATATGGAACACAAAGAAAATCAAGGTATCATTTGCTCGTCCTCAAAGTGAAGACATCAAAAATTGTAAGCTTTATGTTGCAAACCTTCCGAAGGAAATGGATGAGAGTGCTGTCAGTAGTCTCTTCTCTAAATATGGACACATCATTGAGTGCCGAGTGCTTCGACACTCCAAGGACTCGTCGGTCAGCAAAGGTGTTGCATTTGTACAATTTAACCTGAGATCGCAGGCCAATAACGCATTAGAAATGAACGGGCATATATTCAAGGGACAGGCTGCACCGTTGCTTGTGAAGTATGCAGAGGAGCAACCGTACAAAGCTATTGATAGTCACGCTAGAGTCGCCGAGTATATGTACATCGATGGCCAGCCGTTTCTGGTGGGGATCAATCATAGTGACCACAGCAGTTACTACATTTCCCCGTCGTACTCTCCTTCCGCACCATTTCATTCCCCAGGTTACAATTATCCAGCACAAACATCCTTGTTGAATGGCGCCGTTTATGTGGCTGCGAACAGCCACCAGACAGTCTTCACTCCGCCGTTAGTTGTGCACGAAGCTGGCGTAGTCGCCGACTCCTTTAACCAATACCCTCCTCGCGCAGAGAGAAATAGTAATCGCAAGTATTTTAAACAAAATTCACAAAATAGTCCTCACATTGCTGCCAGCAATTGCAATGTCAATAGTGGAGCCCCGGTCGGCCTCGGCTACAGCAACCTGCAAGTCGCTGCTGCCGGCGTATATAGTAACGTGCCACCAAAAGCTCCCGTACATAGAAATTTTGTCAAGAGGTTGCCTACACCTAGTTGCAAAGTTTGCATCGCCGTCAAGAATCTGCCCAAAGACTGCAACAACGGTCAGCTGTACTGCTTGTTCAGCAGCTACGGGCTGGTGCTGTCCAGTCATATTCAGAGCGCGGATCCCGAGACAACACCTCCGAGTAACGTTGGAACCGTGATAATTCAAGGGATGGCCAATGCGGAATACGCCGTAGCTGCTCTCAACGGCAGTATCATGGTCGGCGGCTCCATGCCACTAAGTGTGTCGATTTCCTCGGTAAAGCAAGAGGTTTAGATGCATCATATTGTCTATAGTCATGTTACAATAATACAATTTCGCCTACATAACTTCTCTTGTTATATCTCATACATCGAGTCGTAGCTCTGGTCAATCGCACGGTTGAAGTCGGTGCCAACTGCGTCGTCGCAGCACACCACGTGCACTACATGCAGCAAGTTATTGACTAGGTCCGACACAAAGTCCTCTTCGAGGGACTCGAGGCGCTCGTCTAGGTGTCTCTCTCTACTAGGCAAGTCGCTGCTGTTGTTGGCGCTGCTTTGCACCACATTAATGACAGTAGCGCATGTGCTGCACGTCGTCATGAACACGGCGTACTTGCATGCGTATTCCGAGTTCCTGCACCCAATAACATGGAACTGGTGAGTCGGATCAAGGCAGTCCTTCTCGTCGTCGTCGTCGTCCATGCTGTAGGTCCTGCTAGTCCTGCTATTCAGGTCTTCAGTGCTAACACTTCCACTTGCTTTCCTTGAAAACGTATTCTCGAATCGAATATAGTAGTCACCATACACCGAGCTCAAGAGGTTGAACAAGATGCTGTTGTTGGTCATGTTGGAGGAGAAGACCGTGTGGATGATGGTCGCCAGCCACTCCAGGAAGGACAGGTTCGTCGTCACCGAGTACTGCAGCAGCTCATTGATGTCGTTCATCAGGAGGTCGCTGCTGCGCTTCATGTCGCTGAAGAGCGTCGTCCACAAGTGGTTGATAGTCAAGTTATCAATCAATTTCTCGCTTGTTTCCTTGCAAAAATTACGGATTTTATAGACACTTTCCTTGGGATTAACCACTGACAGCGTGGTTGGATACGCGTCAAGTCCGAGCGCAACCGCCAAGTCACTGGACTCGTACAACCCTACATCAAACACCAAGGCCCGGTGCTGCTCAACTCCTACCTCTGCAGCTCGAACACGTACAAAGCCATAGTGTACATCGGATATGCGCAGGAGCAGCAGGAGCACCACCTCGTCGTCTTCGAAGAGGTTAATAGCAAGGATCTCGCCGCAGTTACTCCGTAGCTTGTCCTGCTTGTCACCCATCCAATTGCTTCTATTCACCCACGCTTGCAGCACCTCAAGGCCGGAGCACGCGTACTTACTCGCACTAATCTCGTGGTACTTCGACAGTGAAGCCACCGAGTACACGTACGACTTGTGGTGCAAGTACAGGTGATCCGGCAGTTGGTTGCTTATGGTCCGCAGCAGCTTGTTGAAGTTGTGAATAGGCGCGAGTCCCTTGAAGACGGTCAGCTTGGCGAGTGGGTGGATGAACTGACACAGCGCGTAGTCTAACGTCATCAGTAGCACGCTGCGCTGCCACTGCTCAACGGCTTGATTGCTCTGCAGACTAGCCGTTACTTCCAAAGAATTATCATTTATAAAACCTAGTGAAGAGAGAAGAGTTGCAACATGAAGCACTCGGTGTTCCAAGACGGCCTCGTTGCTGTCGTTGCCGTTGTACTTCACCTCGGTAACATGCACGCACTTGGTGCGCGGGATCGGGAATACAAGCAAGAAGGAGCGGTAGTCGAGTGGGTTGCGCACGAGGTCATACGATCCCTTAGCACGCGCAGCTATTGCATGCCGGTACGCAGCAAAAGCTTCTACACTATTGTTGTTGTCGAAGGAAACCTCGTTGCTCTCGTGGTCCACGACCTGATAAGAAGGCAACGGGAAGGTCAGACTATTGCTCTGCAGGGCAGATCCCACACCCCAGGCCGAGATCGGGACCGATGTCAGCACATCATCGACGACGTCATTCGGGGCCTTGACCGAGTACTTGGCTAACGTGCGATTTGCCCAGATAAGTCGGTCGATCAGTTGCTGGTACAACTTCTCTCGGTCGCTCAGCTCGTCTACACTCTCTACGCTCACAACAGTGTTACCGGCAGTGAGGTCGGTGGAAGGGATTTGCGGGATCAGGCCCAGGGCCTGCAAGTGCTGCTGTTGGAGCCCAATTCTCTTCTCTCGTATCTGATTGGCTGCGGTAAGTGCGTACTCGCACACACTGTTGACGATGGCTGTGGATATGTTGCAGTAGAAAATGTTCAAGCCACTAGGTGATACAACAAACTCCAAGAAGTAGCCGCGCTTGCTCTTGCAGCTTGAAATCCCCGACGAAATCCCTACGGCGATGACGTCGCTGTCCGAGAATAGCTTGCAATCAACCGCTTGACTCGAGTCCCTGCTGTCCTGCTGCAGGTGGCTGAAGATCCCCTCACCAAAGAGTGTGGATGTAATAAGCATCTGTTGCTTCTTGCGACTAGCCGTTAGATCCAACCATTTTAATTGGTTGGATCCCGTGCTAAGTGAGCTAGTAGCGAAGACGGGATCGCACTCGGACACGATGACGTTGGTGTTCAGCGCCGGCGCGCTCTCTTGCACGTGTTTCACTAGCTTCGAGTGTAGCTCGAGAGCGTCTTTATACGGCAGCTTGAAGGCGATCCTGTCCACACCCACGCAGTTGTTCCCAATATTCACAAACTTGAACTTTTTCACGATATTGTGCACGAAACGCAGGTAATCCGTGTACTTCCAGTCCGTTGGGAAGAAAAACGAGTGGAAAATGGCCGGATCCGACATAGAGCCGTTGAGGTACCGGTGGAACACGTGTAGTACGTCATTCTCTTGGCCATGAAAACGAGTTGGTTCTTCAGCAACAACGTCAGTCGTGGCGGTGACGTCTTTGCTGACTAACGTCGCGGCGAAAACCCGCTCAAGGCAGTAGACGGCGATGGCCTGGTCCACGCACGCGATGAGGTAGTCGACGAGGGCCTGGGTGTGCATGGAAACTGCGGGATAAACGAGTAAGTCGATGTAGTTGCGCAGATGGTTCTTGTCTTCGTCGACGGAGTGAGTGGATGCGTCAAGGAAAGTTAGGGATTCATCGGGTGTGGAACTGCGTTGACCACCAAGTGTGTCGGTACCTCCTTCAGTAGCCGTTACAACAGTGATTTTAGCGTTTAAATGCCGCGTTGAAGACGGGTCCGACAAGGCGCAAGGCATGAGTTCGTTGATGTCTTTTTGCAGGCTTTCATGGGATCCCGTGAACAGCAAGCGGCCTTGATCCACACCCAACTGCGGAACCAACTCGATGATGGCCAGGCCCTGGCCGATGAGTTTGGTGCTGTGTCTGTGCTGGTTGGAGCCGCCGGCCGAGAGGGGGCCGAGCCAGTTATACAAGAAAGTGAAGTCGTTCTGGTGCCAAATCACCGGGATTTCTTCGAATGAGTGGTACTTACTCGACAGCGGTACAGGTAGCCGTTGGATATTCCGTTTCCCAAAGAAAATGGGATTTACAACGGTACTATCGGTGTGGAACTCATGGTCTACCTGTCTTGTGCGGGTTAATTTGCGTTGTCGCAACTTCTTTGAGTGCCAAGAGTGTGAGGCGGAACTGCTGAGAGTGTAGCCGCGCAGCGCGGGATGGATGATCTCACTGTGGTGAAGCACCCGCCGACTCTCCACACCCGAGGCCCCTCCATCACCACCGGTCTTCCCTGCGGATCCATCCACAGCCACTGGCGCCGTACTTGCACTTATTTTCCTTTCTTTCTTCTCTTCTACGTGTGTTGAAGCGTGCAAATTCAGCTTGTTAAACACCTGCGAAAGCATGACTTGCCGCGCGATTGTGCACAGAAGAAACAGGTCAGCCACGTACGGCGGGATCCACACCCGGACCTGGTAGTGCGCGCTTCTACTGATCGCTGACTGCTTGAGGAAGGATAAGTAGGGCAACGAGACCGGTGTGTTGCGCGCTAGCGCGGCAGAGATAGTCTTGGCGGTTATCTCGATGAGCCGGTGCTCGAGTATGTTCGTTAGCTCTTCTTTCATCTTCTTATCCATGGGAAAGAGCCCGTAAATCCCTAGCTTGATGCAGCCGTGCGTGGTCGAGGTGCCGGCACCGTCAAAGGCCATGTAGTAAACGGCGGCATTGGCGTCTTGACACACAAAGAAGTGCTCGTAGTTCGTCAGCGTCAACTGGTTCAACGCGCTGGTTTCGAGGTGTCGAATAGCGGATTCGCACGACAGAAGCGAGCTGGCAAAGAAAGGGAAAACGATTTCATCTTGCCGTTGGCACACGAATTGGCGGTTGGAGAATAGCTCGTTGTATGGGTTAGGAGCGCGCAAGGCAGGTGTGCTGTCGGGCGCGGTGATGGCGTTCGGGTTGCGTTTGACTCGCGGCGCGATGTTCATTACTGCCTTATACACGGGTTCCTTACCGGTTGGCAGCTGCACCGCTGATGGAGTGGGCGTGGATGACTTGGTTGGTACTTCACTACTTGCTCGTGGCGGAATAAGCGGGACTTTTTCCGTTGCAATAGGAGGTGTAGTCGGTGTTGCAGCATGCCCGTTGCTCTCACTCTCACCACCGGGTACGTGCAGTGGCGCGGGATTAGCCGCGGGCTGTTGCTCCAGTGACAACACCAACGGATTCATCAGCCGCGTCTCGTATATGTCCCGCAACAGATGGCGCTGATTCGTGCGGAAGCAACAATTCTCCAAGATAGCCGTTACTTTTGCTGCAATTCTGTCATTCAACACGTGGTTTTCCTCTGACTCACTGAATGCCATCACAGAGGTACTCACGGTTATAGTCGACGCAATCATCGAGTCCAGATGCGCGTTGCTAGTCAAGGTGATCAGCACCCAGCAAGGCAAGAGAGGCGACGCCCTTGCAGAGTCAGCTTGCTCGGTAAACCAGTTCTTCGTGTACAAGATGTCTCCGAGCTTGGAGATCCCTAACCGACCCAGCTGCGAGCGCAGTTCGCCCTCGAAGGACTCGGAAATAATCTCATAATTCAGTGATGAGTTCGTTACTCCGCTGGTCGTTGGCAGCCGCGACAGACTCGTGGTTGCCATGCTGCCGCCCGCGGATGCGCCGGACTTCTTCAGTATACTTGGGACATTCACGAACACAAGGTTCGTGCTGAACTTCTTGCTTCGAGCTGTCTCTTGGATGCATTGGTGGACCAGCAGCAAGTTGTCGGCCGTCAGAGTGTTACTCATGAACGGGGTGTGCAACGAGGTTATCATGGTACTCAAGTAGTCCATCGCGACAAACTGTTTGAGGGATGCTTGCACCAGCTCAAGTGAGCCATCAGATGACACGCTGTCGCTTGTAGTGCTCAGGTTCGAGTTGCCTCGGCTCCGGTCGCTGCCTTTGACACTGATATACTCGAGCAACAGCGAGATGTCGACAGCTTCGCAGTTAGCACCTAGTAGTAAGCATAGACTGTGCATCCGCTCACATAGTTTGGTGGGACTTGACGGGACCAGGAACTCGAAGGTGTTCGCCGCGGTGCTTCTGCTTCTGTCAAAGGAACTCAGTTGCGCTGTAACGGCGCTGTTATTGTCATCGTGCACCTTGCAAACAAGAAACAACCTGATGAACGATATGGAGTCGAAAGGGGCTATCGCGGCTGCACTCGCGGTCTTGGAGTCCATCACAAAGATGTCGAATCCCTCGCTGCCGAGGATGAGCTTCCCCAGCGTGTCTTGGAAGGAAGTCAGCGTGGATTGTATGTTGCAAGCCGTTGCCTTGGTTAGTAGCGCGCTTTTGCGTCGGCATAACACCGAGATATCTGACTCGATGCGATGTCGGTGCATGAACTGGATGCTCATCTCAACATCGGCAGAGTTCAGCTTGGCGCCGTTGGTATTGAGCGGGTCTGCTTGGAGCGTGAGAAGCGTGTAGTGGTACAGCAGTCTAGTCAAGCTGTTGAATACTAGCTTATACAGGAGTTGCCTTATCCCCAGAAGGATTTTACTCATGCACTCGATGCTACTCGACAAAACGGGATTGTTGAAGGCGACTCCAATCAGCGTGTTCATCGCCTCGGTACCCAACTCAACACTTGCGCTGAAGCGCTTGGTAGGCACTTGAATCACGTGTATTGTGGCCTTGAAGAGGTCGCATTGCATCTCCTCCGTGGCGGCGGCATCGACCTCTCGCCGGACACAATCCTCGTCGTTAAACCTCACGATAATCAACAAGTTGTCAACGGCTTGTATGTGGATGACACTGCTCGCCTCGACGAGTTGAAACAAGCAAGAGGAGGGGATAGATGTGCTCAGACTCTCTATCAACACCTGCAACAACACTCTATTGGGTACTACGCCCTGCGACGACGCAGAAAAGCACGGAAGACCAACCACTTCTTGGTGCACCTCGTGTTTCAGAAGCAAATCCCAGTTAGCAGCCGACAGTGGTGGGTAGATCGAGGCGTCAGTGACGCAGAACTCCACCGAACTAGCTGTGTAACGCAGTCCCGCATTGGAGTCGCAATGGAACCGAAACATGTCTATCAGCTCATAAAACTGGAATATCTGCTTGTCCTGCGCGATCAGCATCGACACGAAGCTCTCTATGTGACTGGTACTCCTCTCGCAGTGAGTGCTGCTGTCCAAGTCATGCGATACACTGAAGCTGGCAGCAGGCGACGCCGGCAGGTACTTATCATATGTGTGCTTCAACCAGTAGTACTCCACGGAGATGCCGTCCGGCGAGATGTCTACTTTGCACTGTACTAGTGACGGGTAACTACTGCCTGACGGGTTCCACTTGCTGACGCCGACGAGGACAGCCTTGTAAGTGCTGTTGCTCTTCGCAATATGCGCGGCGCGGAATCCCGCATTTATTTTGGTGGTCAGGATTTCCTCGAATAAATACTCCAGATACTGGTGTTCATCGGCACCTATCGAGTAATTCTTAACGGCTGCCTTGGCCCTCGCTCCTTGCACGCAGTTGCGAGCATTTTTGCTGTTGCTGTTAGTCGGCGCCAGCGAGTACAAGGACAAGTCATGCGGCAGCAAGAAAGGCACGCACGACACCTGCTTAATGCTATCATGTACCAACAGCCCGAGTTTGAATACGAGAGAGTTCAACTGGCCTACGCTCGACACTAGCTTCCTTATTTTAACGGTTAGAAAGACGTTGGAGGCGAAGACGTAGTCCACCAGCAGCAAGGCGCACTCCTGCTGCGACGAAGGCGAGGCAGCTTTTTTTATGCCGTATAAATTGGACTTCTTACCGTGGCCTTCCTCCAATAGAACTAGATACTTATTAGGATTAATAACGGTTATTTCGACGTGCATCAGCTGCAGCTGCTTGGAAATTTCATTGAATATGTGCTCATGAAGATGTGGCACGAAAGAGTCTACTTGCGCGTAGGTGGGATTAGGCAGCAAGAAATGCAGCACGAGTGTGTCGTCAAATGAGGTCAGTAACTCCACGGTATCTAAGCACGTCGCGAAGTACTTGCACCCTACCTTCCCCATTCCAGCCGCTACGTGCTTGCTCGCATCACTACCAAATGACAACGGCGAATGCAGCAAGCAGAAGTACTTAGCTATTACCTGACCGACTTTGACATCGGAGTCACGTATGGACTGAACTACGCCCGCGACAAGGAGGTCGTGTGACTGCGTCGCCTTTGCGCTGATCGATAGGGCCTTCTCGCGCAGCGTCACTAGCTCCACTTTGAGCTTCCCATACAACCAACGTAATCCAAGAATACTTTTAGCAAATTTCCAAGGATATTTCCTTCCAATCCCCTGCAACTCGTTCATATCCGAGCGTGCTAGCTGTAAGGTGTGTGGGAACAAGAAGCCGCTGTCGCGAAAGCCCTTCGCACTGTCACTTTTCCCGCTGATACTCACAGAAATCTGGTAGCGCAACAACGACAACTTGGTGAGTATTTTCTCCATTTTCACCGTAAGGATTGGTGTTGCCTCTTCTAACTTATACACGATATCGACAAGTTGATATCCTTCGTTGATTCTGCAGCTCACCATGTGCTCCAGCGTGCTGTCAACCTCGTAAGCGGCAACCACGTGCTCATCTACGGCATTCGCCCTGTTAGTATTCCGAAGGACAAATTGTCGCGGATTAACGCTATATGAGCTGTTAGTGCCGCTGCTAGTGCAGCCAACGTGCCAGTAGAACAATCCTTGCGTGACTAAGCTATTGAAAACTTTAGAAATGCACGAAATATCATTTTTATTGATAACCACGACGGCTCCGCCACCTACAGAAGAGCAAGCAAGTGCCTCTAGTCCACTAATATCAGGATAAAACAGGATATTCGACTCTGAGCTTACTGTCTCCACTATGATATTCAAACTATAATTCATCTTGGCTAGCAAAGACAGCGAGGAATCTAGTGCAACCGAGGTGCTGCCACTTGAGAACAAGATGCTCTTCGGGCAGGCGTCGGAGGGTAGCAGGTTCATGTGATAACCAATCGCTTTTATAAAAGAATTAATAGTATTTTTTTTGTTTTCTACGCTCTTATTGGACGCAATTGACTTGAATGCTTCGTCGATAACACTGTCTATTCGGTGCTGAATGTCAGCTAATATAGTCTCCATATTGCTGTATAGTAACAACTCACCACTCCATACGACGTATGTTTCATCGGTCTCTGGTTTGTGGCCAATTATTGCCAGAAATATCTTATTCAAGCCAAATAGAGCATCTTCTGCCATATTACGGTGTATATCTTTCACAGTCTGTAGTAATGTCTCAACTAGAATGCGAATAGGAAGTAATCCATTATCCATAATAGCAAATGATGACCGAGAAATATCTAAACAACAAACAAACTTTATAATTGGAAATGCAAAGGATATGGCAGCATTTGGCGTGAGTATATATTCTTTTGTCAATAAATTATGATGCGAATCTAATAATTTCGTATCGGATGAGCGTCTCTTCGCGGTATTCAGAGTATGCAATAATACCGGAGATAACATCACCATGTCTACTACACCCACTATCTTTGCGATAAGCCAGTCATATCCACCATCTCGGTCGCTCAACTTTCCCAGAGTGATGGCATTATACACATTGTTGAATATCCATTGAAATATATTCACTGGGGAATAAGAAGCGAAATTGCCGGAATATAAGACAATTTCATTTACCAAATCAGCGTGCTTCTGTCGCGACATGCCAGGTGCTTGACTCATTTATTCATCCTCTGATTTTAAACCCTTTATCTATGAGAATTTAATGGGTAAAATACCTTTCTTCAAAATTTCGCAAAAATTTGATCAAAATTGGTGTGGAATTCCGAGAGAAGGAAGCTTTACATAAAGGTGCAATTGCTAGGGAGAATGCTCTCTTGCTGATGAAACCTATTAAGGTTGTAGATGAGTGCTGTGAATTTGAATAATATTTAAGTTCAAAAACACCATTTTCAAGATTTATCAACTAGATTATAGGACCGGTTTTTGGTTTTGTAAAATGAGAAGAAAAAAAGGAAGAATAGCAAAAGCATTCTCCCTTGCTGACTTGCTCAAAGTTTTGGTCGTTGGGACAAAAACAAAATCGACGTTGTCACGGTAGAAATAGTAAGCTAATTTTCTAGACAGAATGAAGCTGATGCTACTCGTTTTGCTGTCGCTGTTGATTTTTGAGGCAGTCATTGGGAAAAGCATCTTGCAATTCGTGAAGCCATTGGCCCCGCTTCTTACTTGGTATGCATTAGCCTTGTCGCCAATATATGGAAATGGTGAGTTTGAAGGAAAAGCATCAGGATTGGGATCTATGACTAACTTTAAAGAATTGAAAAATCGCAATGGTCCCAAAGTTGAAAGCAACGAATACATTCTTGCTCCAAGAGGTTTTTGTAAGTATGCGAGGGTTGTTGAAGCACCTAAATACAAAGTATCTGCGGAAAAATTATATGATATAGTGGATCAAACGATAAGGAAACAACCATTTATCACCTTTATTAAAGCTGATAAAGATACTTTGCGACTTGAATATGTTCAACGCACTCCAATTTTCCAGTTTCCAGATATTGTAACAATACAAGCAATACCAGACAATGAAGGAGATTCGACGATAGCGATGCACTCGTACAGCATATACGGTGGAAGCGATCTTGGAACGAACAAAAAACGTGTGAAGGGTTTCTTAGTGGATATTCAAAAAGCCGTTGAACAAAAATTGTAAGTTGAAACACTGTACTATTGTGATGTGTAAATATTTTCACCAGAATATAAGCCACTGCGAGGTTTACTTCTTTACTTCTTTCACACACAAACGCGGGGTGTGGAACCAACTCGACATCGACTTCGACAAAATTTTTAAAAAAGAACTTCTTTCTTCAACCTTTCTCTTCCGAACGTCATAGGAAGAACTTCTTTCCTTTCGGGAAATTAACCTGATTAGTTCACCCAGTCACCATTGTCACCACTGCTCCTGAAACCAGGTGGTTTAGATAAATTGGATGAGTAAAAAAGTGAATCCTTCCATCACTTGGGTTCTTGGCAATGGATATACTGAATCAAGAGAATCCGAGCTGAAAAAGCACATTCGCTCGTTATTTCGGTTCACTTATCGGAAGGACTTTGTAACGTTACATCCGTACAATATAACTTCAGATACTGGTTGGGGATGCATGCTTCGATCAGCCCAAATGCTTATAGGATATGTATTTAGACGCCATTATTTAGGCAAAGATTGGCGATTACCTTGTGATTCAGAAGGAGTTATTTTGCCAGATAAAATTCGATCTAATAAAATATATTGCGATATAATAAAATGGTTTACTGATTATCTTGGGGTTGAGTACTACTACTCAATCCAACATTTAGTACAAGGTGGTATGAAACACGATATGTTACCTGGTGAATGGTTTGGACCTAACACTGCAGCAATAGTGCTGAAAGACATGGCAACTTTACAACGAGCAAGATATGGAGGCACATTAGAGGTTATTGTGGCGAATAGTAGTGTTATATACATATCAGAAATAGAAAAAAAAGTTTGCCCAACTGCTACTCCTAGTGATGCCGCCTTGCCAACTGACAGCAAGTTTGATCCACTGTACAACACCCCCGAAGTCGTTGAGAAGCCGTGGGAGTGCGCCGTACTGTTGTGTGTACCGTTGATGCTGGGACTACAGGAAAGCTCGTCTGTTTACTTCGCCGAAGTGTTAAAACTGTTTCAATCAAAATATTTCGTAGGTTTACTAGGCGGTCGACCGCGTTATGCGAACTATTACTTCGGTTGTCGTGAGTCGGATTTATATGGCCTGGACCCTCACGTAACATACACTAACCCCGGACTAGGCGAGCCATTCCCTTCTGATGAGCACCTGCAGCAGATCCATACAAACGTGTACGAAGTGCTGCCTATACACAAGCTCGATCCCTCCGTTGTCATATCATTTTACTTCCGCGATCGCATTGAGTTCAACGAGTTTTACAACGATTACAAGAAGCGGCAGTCGAAGGACGCAGCCCTGTATACCATCGAACAATTCGTGCCAAGCTACGCCTCCGACAGCAGAGCTGATGACTACACTGAGGACACCCTCGACGACGACGACGACTATGTACTGCTTTGAATATATGTAGATTTGTATACTAATAAACAACAACCTTTCTCTCTAAAAGTACTTGGCTTATTATACAAAGAAACAACAGTATGTGATCACAAAATGGTAACAAGGTAACGTGTCAGTGCAACGAGGCCCCAACTACTTCGCGGTTTGCGCTGGGAACAAAATGTTAGGGAATTTCTTGGATACAATGACGAACTCATCGAAGGTAATGACGCCGTCGCCATCCTTGTCCGCCTGCGCCATGATGGTATCCGCCTTACGCGCAACTTCACTGTCGTGACTCGCCATGTGGTTGGCTTTGAGGATCTTGAGTAACTCGGCCTTAGTAATGACACCGTTGCCATCCTCGTCGAATGTCATGAAAGCGAACTTCAACTTGTCCTCTTTGCCAGCACCTGTGTAGTTAGACAGCGCAATGAGGAACTCTCTAGCATCGATTTGACCCGTCTTGTCGTAGTCATACAACTGGAATGTGCTCTCACACTGTGGCGATGGGTCCACTTGCAGCACCTCGCAGAATTCTGTGTAATCAACCAAACCAGACTTGTCCTTGTCCGTTGCTTGGAACCTCTTGTACGCTTTCTTGATCGTTTCGGGCTTGAAATTGTTCTCTTTGGCGAACTCTTCCAATAGATTCTTCTTCTTATTACGCGCTTGCACAACATTTTGTCCAGATGGTGGTGGCGCGGTTGATGTAGTGCCAGCCAACGCACCTCCTCTGGTCTCTGCACCCAGTCCAACTGGAGCTTTCTTGCCGCCTGTTACCATTGAGTAAAACTCCTCCCATGATACTTGACCATCACCATCACTGTCAACCATCCGGATCATCTCATCGACTTCCTCATCGGTTACTTGCTCACCAATGTTTATTAGGACATGCCGTATCTCAGCTGCACCAACGAAGTTATTCTTATCTAAATCAAACGCTTTGAATGCTTCTAATATTTCTTCGTCGGAGAATCTACCGCTAGGATCGCGGGGGACGTCAGCTGCTAGTGCTACGACGCCACCTTTGCTAGACGCTGCTGGTCCAGCAGATTTGGTCTCAGCAAGGGCGTCTTCACCTTTCATTGCCGCGATACCTGCTGATGGTCTTTCAAACTTTACTGCAATTGTCACTCTACCAACTGGCTTGTTGGTCTTGTCTACCAAGTCAATATCACCCTCAAACCGACCGTTGGCTATCCACTCCATGATGGATACTTTGCATCGACCCATAAATTTATCGTTACCTACCGTTTCCTTGTCCAGAACCTCCACTTCCATGTCTCTTTCATTCGAGATATCAAACGAGAATTCTTCGTTCCAAATGGGGTTTTTGCCTCCTCCTGGGTTCGGCTTCGTGTTGAACTCTTGTGTTCCAATGCGTAGCTTGGCATAAGGATCTGCTTTACCGAACATACCTTGACCTGCTTTTAATTCTACACCTCTTAAACATTTGACTATTAATCGACCAAATTGAGGTGGTGCTGGAGCTCTTGGTGGTTGTTGAATTTGCATGGGTTGTTGACCCTGTGGTGGTGCTGGAGCACGTGGTGGTGGAGCAACAGATGCACCTGGTCCACCACGAGGTGGATTACCCATCGGTGGTGGACCTCTTGGTGCACCGGGTGGTGGACCTCTTGGTGGTGGACCTCTTGGTGCATCACCTGGAGCTCCTCTTGGTGGACCGCCTGCACCAACAGGTGGAGGTCCACCTGTTGGAGGCATTCTTGGTGCAGATCTAGGAGGTGCACCTGGTGGTGGTCCTGCTCTTGGTGGACCTATATAAAAATTATTAATATTAGCGCAAATAACTTAATAAGTGCATGAATGGGTATAAAATTAACTTACCTACTGGAGGTCCACGAGGTGGTCCACCTGGTGGAGGTCCACCTGGAGCACTACCACCTGGTGGAGCTGGACCTGGTCCTCGCGGTGGTGGAGGTCTAGCTGCCATATATTTCTAATTAAATTTAACTAACAATCTGCCTAATAGATGTCCTATAACTGCCTTTGAATAGTATCGAAGACTAGTAATTAACTATTTACTCCTTATCAAGCGAATTGATTTCGCTGTAAATTAGAAGAATATAACTAATATAACTATAAGAACCAAAAACTCAACCAAGCGATGTGCTAGTTGCTCTGCCCGACTATGGTCGCGTGACGCTGTAAGCTATGCGGATAGTGTCGCTTGCTTAAAGCAGTGGCAAAGGTTAGTATTTTTTCAGTTTTTTTGATACCCAAGGTTCGTTGAGCTGGGCCGGGTGAACGGGCATGATCTCTTGGGTCTCTTATTAAAGAAAGAGAAAGAGAAAGAGAAGCACTAGGTAGGTAATGATTACATTGATTATAGTCACACGAACTATTAAACCAAAGTCTGGATTGATTTATAGTATATAGTATCATCGAATGGCGCCGGAGATGTGCATGCAATAAGAGTTGGCGTATATCGAAACAAAGTCCAGCTTACTTCTAGTGCTAGTGAATTTGTTATCCCAGTAATACTTAAATATATGTGTCGGCTTCGGAATTGTAATCCCCTGTCAGCCTTCTGAAAAATCAAAATCTTGATAGTTAAGTCGACAGAGCTCATCCTCAATTACAACCAGTTTCTTGTGCGGATTTAGGTCATTAGTATATAGCTTAAGAGAGATTACCTGTAGTCCTTTTATGAATGAATGAGTAGTATGATTTCTGAAGAAGGTGAGGCGAGTCGTACTTTTTTCTGGACGAAGGAAAAGGCATTGGCGATTTTATTCGTCTGGGTTATGCAGGTGGTGTTTGGTGGAATATTTTATAGCTTTGCTCAGTATTTTTTGCTGATCAAAGACTCCTTTTCCAACAGCACTTACTCTTATATTGGTTTTGTCGGAACGTCCCTCGCAGGAATATCCAATTTCGTCGGACCCACCAGTGCATGGCTTGTCTTGAATCATGGGTACCTTGTTGTTGTTATGGTCTCGGCAGTCGTATTCGCATTGGGTCTAATTCTTACCTCATATGATAACATGCAATGGGAGCTGTTTTTTACGTATTCAGTCATTGTAGGTGTTAGTTTAGGTATCATGAACCATCTCTCCATGGCGTTCCTGACCGATTCGTTCAGTTCAAGGGAGGAGTTGGGTTATGGAATGGCTATTTCTAATACTGGAACTGGCATTGGACTTATTCTGGTGAGTTGTATCATTGCATACTATTGCAATGTTCACGAGTATGAAACATGGGAGGTCATCTTTAGATATCTGTCGCTTTTGTCTGTTGTTATAGTCGCGGCAGCTGCATTTATTGTTGCACAGGCTCCTGAAGATTTGACAAAGACGCATGCAAACGATCGGCGGGAAATAGAGGTGGTCCTCGGAGAGCAGCGACTAGAGACACAGCCCCTAGTAGATGATCCCGACAAAAAGGATTGCGACCTGTCTGGCATTGACCTGTTGTTTTCTAGCGATAAACGAGCGCTCTATCTCTTCATTTCGAATGTCGTGGGGTTGTCATTCACGCCAACTCCCTTCAAGTTCAGCATCATTTATGCCACTGCCAACTCAAGTAATGTTGATATGTATTACTATGTGCCGCTCGCTCTCGGCTTTGGGACGATCATCTCAAGATCGTTTTTCAACCTTGCCGCAGCTGGCCGTTTCGGCAAGATCTCGTCTTTTACACTGCACAAGATTCTATTGTTCGGAAGTCTTGTTGGCAATCTTCTACTTGCATTCGGAGACTCATCGAGCATGTCAGTAGTGCTCTCTTCGCTATTTGTTTGCGCTTTATTCAACAACTTCTTGCCTATACTCATACTCAGAACGATTGACATACTAGGTCATAGGGATCACCATTCAAACACGGGAGTGCAGTTCTTCGCTATGGGGCTTGCCTATTGTTTGGGCGGATTTTTTGGCGGTCTCGTCTACGACTACGCCCCGATTGAGTACGTGTTCGTTGCAAGTGCGGTCAGTTTTCTCGCAGCGATTGTCTTCGATGAAATATTCTTCTTCGAGGCGTCAATAGTAAAATACGTTGTGAGTTGGGTGAAGAAGTGACATTGCTGTCGAGGCACGTGGATCTGTGTAGTCCTGGACCACACACTGTGTAATATTGTAAATACAGATAAGAATAACAACTAGTTTCTCGACTGTTACGTCGCTTCTCGCTCCCCTTGTCAAGGCCTTGTTACTGCGACTCTTTGCGAGGATAACCTTTCCAGATTCTTTGGATACTTGAAAGAAATGAACCTCCTTGGTGCGTCCAAGCTTCCACTTCCCTTTTCATCTGAGACCGGTGCCCTGCGATCCCAGGATGTGCTGGATCAGGCAAAATATGCTGGGCAGCTTCGATGCTTACACTTTTTATCAGCTCAAGCCGCTCGCTCCTCTGCCTAATAAACCTTTCAATGATGCGCTGGATCAGAGAGTACTTGCTGTCTTTGTCGCCATCCCATGAGCGCAACTCTGACAGAGTCGTGTGAGCGGCTGCATACCCATCTTCAATAGCAGATGTTGCACCTTGTCCAAGGGATGGGGGGAAGGCATGTGCTGCGTCTCCTAGATAAAGAACCGGAATTGGTGATTTGGATGAAGAAACGGTTGTAAACTTTGGTTTTATGCTCTGAAAGCGCGACCAATGCAACCGATGAGACTCGCGCTCAAGAACACTTATCAGCCATCGCCCCTTGGGCGTCAACATCTCTTCTCCTCCTACCGGTGTATACAGAGCCTTGAGGAAAGCACTGGTCTTGACAACGGATTCATTCACTCTGTCGCCACGTCTACCATCACTACTTGTGCATTCTTGCGCCTGCTCCCACCCCTCTTCGGTGGAAAAATTGCCAAATATGTATATTGAACCATTTGGAAAGGTTGCAGATGGAGGGCACTTCGCGATTCCTGCTCGAGCCAATCCGTTGAAGGCTTTCATGCTGCCGAATTGCGCATTACTTGTATCAGGAAAATTGTACAAGAGCTCTAAATCGTCATCAAGGATGCCAAGGGGGCTGTCATCCGGAATAAGCAACCGAAAATTATATACTCCACAAAAGTCTACCACTTCTTTTTCCTCTTGATTAGAGGACTCAAGACACTTGCGAATAGTCGAATATCTCCCGTCAGCAGCAATAATAAAATCAAACTCCCGCGTTTCCACTTGGTCATTTGCAAGAATACAACACGTTAAAGTTTTCGTGATTTCGGAGAAGTCCACTGATGTTACTCGCCTGCCGAAGTGAATATTCTCCCTCGGACATAAGGATCGAGCAGATTTAACGGCATCCCCCCAGCGAGACATGCAGCCATAACAGTCAGATAGTTTAGATGCAATGATATCTGGAATAGTAAAATCATACGACGAAAAGGACGTAGAAATGGAGCTTGCCTTGATTTGCTTACGAGGGTATGATATTTTCAAAAGCGTTTCGTAAAATTCAGGGTCAAACTCGCGAATTGTAGCCATTCCATTCGCGCCTATATTCAGCGCTGCGCCGCTTCCTGGCTGTGTCCAGTGTTCTGTACTCTCCTCCTCAGATCCCTCGTATACAACCACCTCAATGAGCTCCCCTACTAGCCCAGAAAGCAGCTCACGGGCATATAAAACGCCTGCGAAGCCACCACCGATTATTCCTATTCGAAGTTGCGATGATGGTGTGACACTCTGCGCCATGTTATAATTTCCTGGTCTTATTTTATCTCCATGACTCATTCCGTTCCGTGACTCAAACAAAAGGAAATAAAATTCCGGCAGTGCCCGGGTCATCTAAGCCGATCTAATAATGAGTTGTTCATTAGAATGATGAGTGTAAACTGCACGGTGGGACTCAGCACGCCAGACGCTTTAATGCGTTGGTTTTTATCTCCCAGGTATTCATTTACACTCTACCATGTGAAGAACAAGGTAATCTGAAAAGGACACAAACTGCAATTACTACAATTTATTAGAAATATTTAAGTACTAATTAATAATAAAACACTAGTAACTTTTACAACTAACTACATGATCCTTGAAAGGGACGGATTTGCGGATGGAGATGGTGACTTAAAAAAAATTGAAGAAAAATGCATGATTCGCGATGAGCATGCACGTAATAGCAGTTAGCACCCGTCACAAGGACCCTCTGTACTACGTAACTGCTGTCCGCAATGCCGCACTAACGCATCGTTTCATTAAATTATCAGGATTGGAGTTCGCAGTTGTTACATTAGTTGATTCAATACTTTTGCATCAACAACTCCATGCAGAATGGAAAATTGTATCCATACGCACCGATTACAAAGACATCAATAGTAAGGTTACGGGGAAAGTGGTGAAGAAAATATATTTAGAGGTCATATTACAGTTACAGAACAGTGAAGAGGTAAGACTCCTTTCTTGTGCCTACTTAAACTCCCAAAGCAACAAATATGAATGTAATAAAGTATATCTGCATGATTATGTTCGTACCTAAACTTTGGAACAGCAACCGAAGCTATATCATTCAATAGAGTTTTTCTATCGATATGTTTCTTTTTATGTGCCCTTAAGATCATCTTCCAATTTTATTACTATAAAATGCTATCATCTGATAGATGGGAGAAGAATGAGTCATTGCCGTAAAACATCTCTCCTCTCGTCGCCGTCACTCACCTTCACTTTCACTTTTATTAGGAATGAGAATGTGTATTTGCCTTCGTTATACCAGCCGTAATATTTGCTTTGAATATTTGATTATCACTTCGAGTACAACGCAGTTTCTTGCAACACGCCCTCGTTGATATCCATCGTGAGTGGAACGAGAGAGTCGACAGCCTTATGTTTACACATGATTGGCTGCAAGGTTGGACTGCATTCTCTTCCTTGTAAAGAAGTGAATTTTGCACAGACTACTCGGTAAATAAGTGTAAACGTCGTTTCCGTCGAGGAAGCCTCTATCTGCGTCTTGTTACTTACAGTAAATAAGCACTTGTGCCTTAACTAGGCCTTTTATTTTTATTTTTTTTCACTTTTCTGCTGTCTTCAATGCCAGTATCGACCCCGCGTTCACTCGTAGCATCAGACGCGACCCTACAAGAGTCGCATTTGTCATCGAAATACGAACTAAATTTACTATATACAACGTCTAGCGACTTCTTTAGCTCCTCCTCTCTCATGTTGCATGTTCCCTCCACACTGTGTTGGTGCCTGCTTACATATGCCCTCGCGATCAGCTCCTCTACGTGCAGGATCTTACTAAACTCCACTCCACTGGTATTCATTATCAACTGATATAGCTCCAGCTTCTGCAGTAACGTCGTCATCGTCGCTTTTAACGACTTCTTCAAGTGATGATAGCTCACGAACGCGTACTGGTACGTCGGCCAATGAGGTTCCTGTTGCAGCGGATACATGTAATGAACTTTGCAAAAATACAATAAATCCTGGGCTTTGGGGTACTTATTTTGCGCTGATGGGGTCGCAAAGGCCCTCCAACCCATGCCGATGTACGAGATCATCGAGGGAATCGACTCGACGGGATCGCGGATGATACAAATAATTTTACAATTGTTGAAATGTTTCTTAATCGTTTCGATGCGCAGTGTGAATGGCGGGTTCTTCGATAAGAATATTTTGTTGGGCGCGCCTCTCGCATAGAGCACATTGAACGTATACAAATGCTTCTGAACGCAGCTATAGTAGTAATTGAATATGATATCTTTTGTCTTTTGGTCTAATGAGTATGCACCAGTATTCGCATCTTCTTTATAGTCAAACATAATAATGGGCATGATGGTATTCACGCATAATGGAAAGAAGAAGGTGACTAATTGACACAATGTAATGTGCGTCATTAGCCACTCATCCTCTTCTGGTGCTAGCAGTGATATTTTATGCACGGTAATATGGCCTAGCAAATACTTCTCTAGTTTCATTATTCCAGCGAAGATAACACCATAGAGAAGTGTATTATCCACATTATATAACGAAATAAAGAGTATTTTCCATACTACGGCAGGTGCAAATATGATTTCCCAAGTGCGAAATGTAGTAAAATTTGTGTTGTTTGAGGCCAATAAATGGTGTAGCCAAGTAGTGCCAGATCGTGCATTGCCAATAATGAAAATAGGATTTTCTACATCTACAACGCGCCATTGTGCATATAAAATATCATCCAACGCAAATCCTATATGGTTCCATAGAATAAGAGCTGGAATGAATATGAACAATAGTAAAAGCACAATTATGCGTTTGATGGAAACAATGAATCCGCGTCTTTCCTTGCTGCTGAAATGTTCAACAATTTCCAAGTAAATCGACAGAAAATAAAGTAAATAGAATCTATATAATGAAGGAAGTAGCCCAGCTCCACGGAATACATTGAAAAATGCCCAGGAAAATGACATTATACTCCTCTTCACCCACTCGTTCACTCGCTCGCTCACTTACTTACTTGCTTAATTACTCGCGCACCTCAAGTTGGAAGCATTCGGCACCACTTTGCATATGTTACCTTACACCAAGTTGATCTTGCACGTTTTGGCGATGACTCGGTTCCTCATGCGGGACTTGTCAAGTAGTGTCTTTTCTATTTAGCTTATTACATACATCTTTATAAGAGAATGAGTAGTAGGAAGTGTGTTAGACAGATGGCCAGACTAATAGGTCTCTTCGAGTAACTCTTCGAGTAACAAGCCAAGTTTTCCGAGAAACATAAATGTGATGAAATACTGTCAGTTAAACTCTGTTGCTTTCTGCTTAGTAGCCGCAGCACATCTCAAATATAATATGTTTTGATGACTCAGTTAGGGGTCCATATGGTCTGCAAAATTAAAAAGCCGAGCCATCAAAAAGAAGAGGCACTTGAGTGAGTAAGTGCGTAAGGGAGTAAGTGAGCGAGTGAGTTATCATAAGATGGCAGAATTCGAGGCAGCGACGGAATCAGGTCCTGCTGATGAAAACTTTGGTGATATGTTTGATTTATCTAAAAAGAAGAAGAAGAAGACAAAAAAGAAGACAGAAGATGCTGAACTTGTAGCGGATGGTGATGCGGCAGCTACTGATGCCACTGTCAGTGATTCAGCAGCAACCACTAGTGCTAGTGGTATTGTAGATACACCTAATTACACTTATGGACAATTATTACAACGAGTATTTGATATATTACATCATCATAATCCTGATTTGAGTGATAAAAGGCGATGGAAAATCATTCCACCACAGTTAATGCGTGTACCCAACTCAACTAAAAAGACACTATGGACCAATTTTCATGATATATGTAAGATGATGAGACGTAATCCTGATCACGTATTTTCCTTCATGATGGCAGAGTTAGGTACTGAAGGATCAATAGATGGTAAACAAAATTTAGTTATTAAAGGTAAATTCGTACCTAAATATATCGAGTCGTTGCTGCGTAAGTACATATTAGAGTACGTGCAATGCCAAGTATGTAGATCATTCATAACTAATTTAACAAGAGATGCAGCATCAAGATTATACTTTGTTTTTTGTCAGGATTGTAATAGTCAGCGAAGTGTGTCGCAAATTAGAGCCGGTTATCACGCCCAAACTCGTGCTGATAGAAGAGCATTACGAAATACCTAAATCTAAAACTAATCAACTAGTTAATAGCCACATGCTTCGTGGTAAAATTAAGGAAAATCATTCGATTTTCTTGATAAATTTTATATACTTTTGTATTATAACCAACAATAGTCACATTCTGCGAACTGCTCGAGGGAAAGAGAACTTTTATCTTGCTTCTGTGCCAGTCAAAGAGTGCAGCTCTTCACAACCAACACATACCACATGAATTTATATGCGTTGTAAGTACATCATTACTTTTACTCAGGAAGGTGAGAGTCAACCATCGAGTGAGTGTCAATAACGGAGTTGAGATAGAGAATAGAAGAATACTTAGTAGTAACAACGATGTAACGACTCATACATATTGTATGTAATTAAGTTATTAAATTTAGTAAATTACACAGTTTACATTACTTTAGACATTTAAATACGATCGGTGAACTACTATCCCCTATATACTACCATCGACATCGGGGACAGCATGACATCAACTACCTTTTTTCCATTTTGTGCTGCAATGGTTAAACCAAGCGAGAAGTTGTATTACAGACTACGAAAATGTTATCAATTCCTAAAATAAACAACAAATTAGTGAGATTATGCGTAATAAAGTATAGATTTTAATGAGTACGATATCGAAAATTAGTTCTGATTTGCCAGGAATTAATCCAGGAAAACCTCTCTCGCCATAAGCCAGGTGTGACGGAATGGTAAGCTTTGCTCTCTCCCCAATAGATAATTGTGCGACTCCCAGATCTAATCCAGGTATAACTTGCTCAGCTCCTAACTTAAATTTAAATGGTTTCCCGCGATCGCGCGAAGAGTCGAAGCGACTTCCATCTGGTAAAAATCCAGTATAATGCACTGTAACTACATTTCCAGCACGAGGATAGTTCACACCATCACCGGCAGCAAATATTTCTACATTTACATCGCGGCGAGACATTTCCAGTCAAACCAAAAGCTAGCAAGGAAGCAATTTGTAGTAAAATCTAGAATTTTTTGTTACAAAAAATAACGAAAATATAAATGAGTACCGGTGTGGTACCGGTGAAAGACTTGTGATGTGACGCACCCACGCACCAGGCGATCACAAGTCTTGTGGCTGTTTGTTTGCAAAGGCGACTAAAGCCGCACTTACAACAGCACTTTTTATTTCGCCGAGTCTCCTCAGACAAAATAGTCCGAAAGTGTATCTGTAACAGATCGTCAGGCCACATGCAGTGCACATACATGGTATGTTAGTATCTGTGACTATAATGGGAGGGAACAGGCACAGCGCGTCGATGCAGCAACATTGATAGGAGAATCTGCAGAAGTCGATATGCTTCGAGGACAAGCATTTCGTGCTTCCCTTCAATAAAAGACAGCAATGAGCAGGGTTTTCTGCCATTTTACACGACATTATATCCGAATCAAGACAGAACATACTGCCGCGGAGGCGACAACCGACGCACGACGGGAAGTCGCAGTTCAGTCCAGCGATGCAGCAGCCCAAGGCGCAAAATGGCAAGATTTCATTGGTTGAAACTTCCTTAGTTTCGTCAACAGTGTGATTATCCGCCAGCTTCTGATTCAATATTTCTGGACTCAAATTGGTCTCAAGCCACTTCATAACATGGTCATAAGTCTGCTTATGAGGTTGAAAGTACTTTCGGGCGGTTTTGTTGTGCGAATCAACATAGTCCAACAGGTGCAAACCGCCGTATTTCACCATCAATTTAATGCTTTCTTCACACCTAAATGGATGCTTGCACACCACATGCATGGGATAAGCTCTTTCGTACTTCCTTGGTTGCAGCAGTAATGTTGCATCATACTTCAAGAGTATCTCTAGTGAATCGATCCAATTATCAGACTCAAGAAACAAGAATATAAACGGATTGCCGTCTTTATCAACTGATCGCAGAATTCTGTCGGTTTGGGACGATTTATCTGCAGTGAGATATAGTAAATAAGATGCTAATCTCTTACTTGGGCCTTCCCAATTATGCGTTGAATTGCTTACGATTTTATCAAAGTGTTCTCGCCTCACGTGACGCATAAAGAAATCGCGATTTTCTTTAATATTAACATCGCCAAATATCATAGACCTTACCTCATCATCAGTAGAGTTCATAGCGCAGTAAAATGGTGTTTCATTGTAATTATTAACGAAGTCGTAACATTCTTCCAATAATCCATGCTCTCTATATAAATTGAAGATGGTCCTTGCGACGTCTATCCCTTTGCTGTGCATTATGTGCAGTGGAATATCGCCGTAAGAATCAGGAAGCTTCAATAATCTCTTTATCTCATCTGGATTTGAGGTTTCTATGTATTTACTTAAATCGCCGAGCTTCTTCGCAAGGATCAACTCGTTCAAGCTATTTGTTTCAACAGCATCTTTCCCCATCCCTGAATTACTCAATCCTTGGACCTGAAGCTATATTAATACTCGCCTGTACAGTTATAGTTCCAAGTAATCTTAAACCTAATCTTACCTTGGTATTGGAAATGCGCACGCACGTCTCTCCATCTTATAAAAACTCCCAACAAGGGAGTCGAGAAGTGAGAGATGGTTCCGGGTCCGAGGGAGTAGACATTCCTTCTGTTATACCTGTTTCATCGATAGTAACTAAACGGATAACACCACCGGGTGATCCGTCTCTAGCCACAGCAATGAGAAACTGCATAAAAATTTCAACTTGGTTGTAAGTTTCATCTACTAGACCGGTACCTAGGTTGCGTACCGGTACCAGGAAGGGAACGAAATTTTCGGAAGTGGAAAGTTTGAACAACAACGTGTTTTGCTCGGACGTGGATCACGTCCAACATATCTCTTCCATGCGTCTGATAACGCTGTGCCTGATCTGCTGTCTCGCACTATTCTGGGCGGTGATCGGGATGGATATTATCACCACTATCGCTGGGACTGGTGCGGAATCATGCGGGAGTAACGGTGTCGCGGGAACATCTACCTCTATCTATTATCCGTCCGGAATTGTGCTTGATAGCTCTGGAAATGTGTATTTTAATGAGCATTATTGCCATAAAGTACGTAAATTGACTGTGTCTACTGGTATACTCACTACATACGCGGGAACGGGCACGGCTGGTTACAGTGGTGATGGTACATCAGCAACAGCTGCTAAATTGAATTATCCGAATGGACTCTCGATTGATTCATCCAATAATATTTACGTGGCAGATCAAGTGAATAACAGAATCCGAAAGATATCGGCAGAAACAAGTTATATAACTACTGTTGCTGGTAGTAGTACCACTGGTGCTTTTAGTGGTGATGGTACATCAGCAACAGCTGCTAAATTGGATAATCCGTTGGGAGTCGCTGTAGATACATCAGGTACATAATAATTAGTATTTTCGTAAACCTGGAAACTAATTTTAACTTATCGTGAAGGAAATATTTATATTGCTGATTATTCTAACGTCCGCGTCCGCAAGGTAGCGATATCAACTAGTTTTATTACCACAATAGCCGGCACAGGCATCACTGGCTTCAGTGGCGATAATGGTGTTGGATCATCTGCTCAAATCACGAATCCAACTGGAATCGCTGTGGATTCGTCAGGTACAATTCATACATCTGTTCTCAAAATGTCCATCCTCATTCGTTGTTGTAGGAAATGTCTATATCTGTGACTATTCTAATCATCGCGTTCGCAAAATTGCAGCATCCACTAGTATTATTACTACAATAGCCGGCACAGGCACCAGTAGTTACAGCGGTGATACAGGTCACTCACTCACCTACTCACTCACCTACTCACTCACCTACTCACTCAGGGCCAGCAACATCCGCTACAATAAAGTATCCTCATGATGTGACCTTGGATACCAGCGGTAATGTGTTTATTGTTGATAGGGGGAATAGCGTAGTACGCAAGATCACTACCTTAACCGGTATAATTAGCACGTATATAGGTGATGGCGGAAATGATGATGACGGGGGAGCTGCCACTGCGGTCAAAGTAGACGATCCATGCTACGGACGAGTCGATAGCGCGAATAATTTTTACCTTTCTGAGTTCGACGGTGGCAAAATACGGAAGGTGACGCTAATTACTGCTACTCCAACTGCCATTCCCAGGTATGCTGTCAACATACTTCTGTAACATATTGTCTAACATATATTCACTCAACTAGCGCTGCACCAAGTGTGATTCCTACGAGTACACCCACAGTCTTTCCCACGTTTAAACCGAGTCCGAATCCTACTACAGCGCAACCATCATATATACCAACTTTTGTGCCTACCACAGCACCATCAGTAGCACCAACAGCGTTACCAACTACTATCCCATCTGCTGTGCCATCAGTAGTCCCATCTACCCTGCAGCCATCGTATACTCCATCAATGATTCCGACTGCTACACCTAGCGCCGTCCCATCTACCTTGCAGCCATCGTATACTCCATCGATGATTCCGAGTACTGTGCCAAGTGCTAAACCATCTGCTATTCCAACAGCAACACCGACAGCGATATCGACAGCAATCCCATTGCCATCTGCTATTCCAACAGCAACACCGACAGCGATATCGACGGCAATCCCATTGCCCTCTGCTATTCCTACAGCTATTCCAACAAGAATACCTACAGCTATTCCTAGTGCGATGCCGAGCGCCGAGCCTACCACTGACCCATCAACATATCTACCAAGTCAAAGTCCAACAATACCTACTTCGAATAGCCTAGGCGAACCGACTTCGTTTCCGAGTTTAATGCCTTCATCAAATCCTACTTCTGCGCCTAGCTCAAGTCCTACTAAAGTGAGTTTGGTGCTGATTAATTCCTTGACAACGTCAATCGACAAGGAATTAGTGGCAGAGAAGGCCCGGTACTACCTCGGTTTGTACATCGGCTATTTCTTTTTCGTGTTCCTTATCCTGTTCATTATAGATAAGTCAAAATTTGGTAAGAAAAACATTGACCGGCTATTGGCATCCGCCCACAGCAGCGCGGTGTACGTCCCGCTGGACACCAGCGTCACTCTGGCTCACTTTTCATCCAGAGAAAAGGACTCGGCAATTTTACGTGATTTACAGAAAAAAGATAAGATTCTTCTGCAGATTGTCGAAGATGAGCGCGTGAAGGAGCAATTAGACGACGCTTCCATGTGTAAACGTACCGCTTTGCATGAAGTAGATGAAGGAGCGGAACAGAAGAACGGGGTTGATACCAGCGATGTCATGATGGCAAAGGAAAGGAAGTTGTCTGCTGCATTTTATGCATACATACTACAACGACGCGCCTATATCGGGTGCGAGCCATTGCTGCACGCGAATGGTTACGTGCGGAATATGATCTGTTTTACCTGGAACTTTCCTAAAGGTGCGTATGAGGACTTCATACTCTACATCAGTAACACACACCCGGTGTTGGCGTGTATCTATGCGGCGAAAGGCGGTCCACTCAGTCGTTCCGGAAGGAGGCTCGTCTACACCATGCAGTACAGCCTGGCCTTTTTCATCAAGATATTGGCTTACGGAGTATTCCAATACATGAACTTTTCTATGTTTTTGCTGCCGGCATTTTCCATCTTGGTCATCACTCCGCTGTCGGTATCGTTTGGTACCTTGATAAAGCATCTGTACACGTGCTCTTGTCTGGTTGATGATAACCATTTCAGAGTTCAAAACCCTACGCTGCATCGCTGGATCAAATCCATTGGAAGGCTAGTGGCAGTGCCATTCGTGGTGGGCGTTATAGGTTTATTAGTGTTGGCGTCGACATTCAGCTGTGAAAAGTCGCGGTATGACACCATTTTGTCCTTCTTCCTGCAGGTGCAAGTTGTCTCCTTCATCCTGGAACTGGTGTACGCCGTGATGGTCTTCACCCCTGACTACTACTATAATCTCTCCATAACCACGCCATTGTTCTCCAAATCCTTGGTGCTAATTGGCTCTTTATACGCTGAACGTCTCATTAAAACCACCTCTAAATCTAGCAGTGTGCGAAGTATAAACGAACGCAACTTGTTCATCAATGCCCGGTCGTATTTCGGTGGATTGGTCCGCTCAGAGACTCTTTGTAGTCGCGCTTATGCTCTGAAGAAAGGTTGGATCACCGAGAAGGAACTCGGCGATAACGACCGCCAAACAACGATTGAAATGAACGATATTCGGACAAATTCTACTTTTGACAGCACCGATGACGTGTTTACAGATGACGACACGTTGGAGTATTCAACTAACAGAATCTCAACGTTCACAACTTCCAATCCCTTGTTGAATCCAAGCTACGTCAAGTCGAGGTCACTAAAAGCTACTTTAACTCCGCCACCTCCTCCACCGCCACCCATTTCGCCTGTTACGAACATTGCTATTGATAGTCAAGACATAGCAATGGAGACAAACACGAACCAGTTGTACGAGTCGTACATGCGTGAGGTCTCCCAAGGAGAGAGAAGGACGTTGTCATTCGAGGAGTGGAAATTGAATAGGAAGAAATTCAAAGAGAATACCAGGCGAAGCTTCATTGCTGCTTACAACAATATCGCGGATGTCATCGAGGGGCGGACTAACGAAGCACTACGTGATGCTCATATGCAACAGCAATATAAGAATGGGTGTAGCGCTGAGGGAGCAAGTACTTCTAGTGAAACCGGCGAGTCCAATGTGAAGAAAATGATTAAACGCTTCTCTGTCCTTCCCACTTCGGGCCAGGAGTAAGAGCTGATGCGGACAGTTACATTTATAATTGTACAGTATAACTACTAATTTTACCGCGATCAAGACGAAGAAGAGAGTTGGTTCCGGGTCCGAGGGAGTAGATATTCAATTTAAAATGACACGCCACGTGCAAGTAGCAGCTCCTTTAATTGTTGCTAAGCTCGTAGGCAGTGTGTGCCGCTGTATTTCTTTCCTTTACTTTTCTCCTTGACATTTCCGTCCACACCACATTCATTGAAATTGGATCGCCTCGCCAAAAACCGGAAGGTTAAGTAGTCCAACTTTGCAGCGGTAATTGTATCAAAAAGATGATTTCGCCTACCAAGGAAGTGCGTGTGTCTTGCGAATATGTGTGCGATCATGCTCGATCAGTCACTATAGTTGATGCAGCATTAACAGAATTAGCCAATGAAATGAGCGAAAGATGCAATGCGGTAGCGTGGGATGAAGGTGATTGGCATTATTGCAAAGATGCGAAGGAATTAGGTCCTAAGACATGTCAGTACATATTTGTAATGGATTCTTTAAATTTTTGCTTTTGGCCTGTTGAAGGTTTAGAGTACGACACCTTAGCATTAGCACTGAAGACTGTATTAGAAAAAGACGAAAATATTTTTGACGCTGAAAGATTGTGTAATATGACAGAAGAAACACTCCAATCCTGGTTTCCAAATCATCAAATTCCTTTACTTGCAGAACGTACTCTTAGGTTGAAAGAGGTACCATTCATATGTTACTTGATTGAATTACATTCACCTCACTCACTCACAGTTAGGTATATCATTATTAGAAAATTTTGGTGGTTTAGGTGCTAATTTAGTCAAACAAGCAAGTAATTCCGCGGTGAAATTAGTCCAGTTGGTCTTACAGTACTTGCAGGGCTTCAGGGATACTGCTATATACGACGGAAAATTGATTCATTTTTATAAACGTGCTCAAATATTAGTAGGTGATTTGTGGGCTGCTTACGGTCGCCCAAGAGAAAACACTAGTATTTATTACTTCCACGATATCCATGAGCTAACTATGTTTGCTGATTACCGAGTGCCGCAAATACTGCGTGAATTGAATATTCTAACGTATAGTCAAGACTTGGCAGAGAAAGTCGACTCGCTAGTAGAGTTACCATTTAGTTGCCGCGAAGAAATAGAGATTCGCGCGTGTACCGTCGTTGCAGTCGAGAGATTGCATAAGATACTAGTAGAAAGAGGATGGAATGACTTATTGGTCATAGAAATTGACTGGCTCTTGTGGCAGCGAGGTGAGAAAATTAAAGATGCCATCAAGCCTCATCACCGTGTATTGACGATATATTACTGATCACGGAGTCATCGAGTTGTAGCGTAAGATTTAGTTGTTAGGAATTATATAAATTACATTTGTAGATTAATTGACTAATATATTTCTAACTGATAAATTTCTTTTCAGTGACTTTCTCATTACTATTACTATTTTTGGCTACATACTCTTTGTATTCCCAAGGTCTCATGGCACAAATATTCATATTTTTCGTACATATTCTATGTTGTCGTTTAGGTTCACCACATTTTTCACATGTATACCAACCAATTTTCTCTGGTATATGTTGTTTATGTTTCATACGCTTTCTAGATCGAGATACTCTTGTCTTTGGTACCGCCATCAATAGAATTCCATCCCATATCGAGGCTATATCCTGCGTCCTACTTACATCTGCACGAAGTGGTACACCAACTAACTGGAATGCTTCATGATGAGGTTTCTCATTTTCAAGAAACTGCATTGGATTCCACCGTAGATTCAGGGATAGTAACGGCCACGCACTGGGCGTGAGCGCACTGCCTGTAGCGACCTTGAGGTAGGTCTGACGGAGCAGAGCAAGAGTGCTGAGCATCCTTTTACTATTTTTACTGTTTTACCCCAAATTTTGTCCTTCAGCAAAAACACGGCCCCTGAGGACACCCGCCAGGAAGAGCCGTTGCTTCCGACCTTCGCCCTTGCAGAAAATGATGCTGCAAACCCAGCAGTCCTCGCACCCACTAGACTGCCAGCTTCAAAGGTCTTTTTGGTTAAAGTTTTAAATCCCAAACGTAACCGGTACCGGGCTTCGTTCGAACTTCGCTGAGTTTTTGGGCGAAATTGAAAATTGACTTGAAAACTAGATGAATACGAGGTTGAACGTACTCATGCGTTGTGTAATACCTGTTCCAATCGCCAGTCTCTAACGAAAGTCTCCGGAGAATTGCACGTCTAAATGCTTAGCGAAGAATTGCTGGCTGAGTTTGACAGCCGAGGTGTGGTGGTAATTCCTAATGTGTTGAACTCGAACGAAATATCGGAATGTAGATCGTCGTTTCACAATTATTTGTTGACGCGTAATGTAGATATTGAAAATTTAAATGAAACTGGGGGTAATTTGCGCGATTTATCATCTACTGGGGGTTCGGGTGGTGTATTGGATGTGTTCTACGAGGATTGGAAGCTGAAGGTCAATGAGCATCACAAGGTGGTTACTGCAATGCAACAGTTATGGGGACATACGTATAGTTGTAATAGAGAGTTGTATGCGCATCCTTATGGCAGCTTTGATAGTAACAGAGGTTATATGTACATTGATAGGGTGTGTTTTAGAGTTCCAGATACTATATCATCAATTCATAGTATATCCAAAAAGAAAACACTTCAACGGTCATTGACACCGCACTTAGATTGTTGTCCACATAAATTGTATAGTGCAAGCAGTGATAAAAAGGTCCCTAAATGGAGACCAATACAAGCATTTATTGCCTTGACCGATACACCCGATAAGAATCGAGGCGGTTTTGAAGCGTGTCCAGGATTACACAGAGAATTCAACGAATGGGTTGCAAGGAGGCCGCCTACTACAGTAACGGATGCAAACGGGAAATCAATTGAGTCCGAACCGCCTTGTGTCGGCGAGTTTACCCCAATAAGACCGAAGGAGGATGCAGAAATAATCAGTAGGTTTGAACATATACCATGCCGCGCAGGCGATATGGTGTGCTGGGACTACCGGATACCTCATGGAAACTCTAGGCACAACAACTCGGATACCGTGCGAGAAGCCATTTATATCGGTTTGTTACCCGCCATTGAAATGAACAAGGAGTACGCACTCAATCAGTTGCAAGATTTTCTCAATGGCGATGTTCCAAGAGATCAGTGGCACGAGAGCAGTTCGAAGCAAAGTACAGCCTACGAGTTCACGCAACTGGGGCGCAAGCTCATGGCCATTGACAGTTGGGATGAAGCGAGTGAACAAAAATTGTAAATTTTGTGGTATATGTAATATTTATTAATAGACATCAGCGCTGAATCCTTTACAATATCTCTTAGAAGCCTTGATTGCCGCCCATTCCACCGAATCCGTTGTTCATAGGCTGTCCCATCATCGAAGGGTTGTATCCTTGTGGTTGACCCATCATGCCTGGTTGACCCATCATGCCTGGTTGTTGTCCCATCATGCCTGGTTGACCCATCATGCCTGGTTGACCCATCATGCCTGGTTGTTGACCCATCATGCCTGGTTGTTGTCCCATCATGTTGTATCCTTGTGGTTGGCCCATCATACCTGGCTGGCCCATCATACCTTGCTGTCCCATCATATTCATGCCTGGTTGACCCATCATATTCATGCCTGGTTGGCCCATCATACCTGGTTGACCCATCATATTCATGCCTGGCTGGCCCATCATTGCAGGCTGCATCTGTGGCTTCATTGCCATGCCCATTGGCTGCGTTGGCATAGTGCTTACTGGTCGACTACTGGCCATTCCCATACCCGTTTTAGAAAACCCATCTAACCCTGAGAACGAGCTGTTGGCGTAGCTTTGAGTGGCTGCTTGCTCCGCTGCTTGCTTCGATTTGAGGTCTTCATTCTTGCTAATCCCTCCTAAATCAACCAACTTGCCCAAGTCACCCCATTTGCTATTCGCAGGCGCGGTTGCTTTACTTTTGGCAGTCTCAAAATCACCAAAATCGTTGGATTCGCTCTTGACGCTCACAGGAGCGGACTGCGCCATCATGTTGTTATTGCCGAAATTGTTGTAGTTGGCTTGAGGCGACTGCATCTGGGCCATTCCTGGGTTCGTTGGTGGGGAAAATGCGTTGAAAGCATTTGGTTGTTGCTGCTGTGGCCATTGCTGCGCTTGGGTCATTGCTTGTTGAGGCCATTGCTGCGTCTGCACTGGTTGCTGCATTGGTGAACTAAACGCATTAAATGATTGATTTTGTTGTTGTTGTGGCATAGGCGCAGCAGCAAATGGATCAAACCCTTGAGGTGTGGAAGGAAATACATTGTTGGAAGGGGCTGGAGAGGTCACAGGGAATGCTGATGAGGAGCCAAATGGATCGGATGCCACTGCAGGTGCGGATCCAAACGGATCAAATGCCGATGAGGCACTGGTACTTGCACCACTAGTGAATGGGTCGTCATTCGTATTGAACAAATCAATTTCTGGTTCTGGTTGCTTGGTTGCACCTGCTTTTTTAATAGATACTTTCAGCTTACCACCTGTAGCTACTGGAGCCGCCGCGTCTGAAGAGGAAGACTTGCTCTTGGAACTCTTCGACGAGGGCTTCGACTTGGATCCGAACGAATTGTCCTCAAAATCGTCACTTTTACTACTATAATCATCGACTGGTGCTGGAGCTTCATCACTGTAACGTGATGGTCGACTGGTGTCGTATGCTCCGCCACCTTGTGTGCTACTGAAGGAGTCATTACCAAAACCAGAACGACTACGGTTGCCGTTATAATCGTCATAACGACCACCTCCACCTCCACTGCCACTATTGCCAGAGTCGCGATAACCACTATTGTTTGAGCTATAACTATCATTACCATAGCCGCCATATTGACTACTACTACCGCCATACGAACTACCTGATGAACCACCGTAAGATCCAGAAGAGCCGCCATAAGATCCGGAAGAGCCGCCATAAGATCCAGATGAGCCGCCGTAAGAGCCACCATATCCTCCACCATCATTACTTATTCCAACAAATTTATTTCTTAATGCTCTTGCTTTTTCTCTTTCACTTCTTATAAGTCCATTATCACCTAATAACTCGACTACTTGCTTTGCCTTCTCGCGGACGCCTTGGCCCTTATCAACACTACCTTCGTAATAGTTGAAGTTCTCTAGTTGACGAAGTTTATATATTTTATCACGACTAGCATCTATTACACGTTCAGAACCATTTTTAATTAAAAATTCTAATAATGTTAATACTTTAAACATCTGCTTCCAGCCTCTGCCGCTAGTATCCTCAAAGGTTGCCCATAGAATAGGCATAATTATATTATATTTCTCATAATCATTAGTCTCAGAAGCTATTTCATTCATTAATGTTGTTGATGCACCCCAATTTGCTGTCGATGATATTGCCTCATAAACCTAGATAAATATAAGGTTAGTATAAAATATATATAGTGTGCATGTGCATATAAACGTATGATTCAATGAGCTTACCTTTCTCTCGGTCTCATTTCGAGGATATACTTTGGCGCGAAATTCATCTGCCAAATTCTTTACTGAAGAAAGACTAACATTTGATAGGTTGGGTATATTGAAGCCAGACATGCTAACTGACTCACTACTCACTCGCTAATCACTCAGTACCTACTTGCTACTCACTCACACTTAAAAGAATGAGTTAAATTTTATCTAGATTTTTTTCGACAATTTTTAGATGGTAGGGTTAAAATTTCAGAAGAAGACATTACTATTCAAACTATACTACTAATAATGTGGCATTCGACGCGTCGTATGCTTACATCGTCTCCACTGACACTCGTTGATAGTGCTATTATTAACTATTAATAAATTTACTTACCTATTACTACCTGCTGTAGCTATGCCATGCTGCTACGGCTTACACCTTTACCGCACATCTGTCTCTCTATCTATCTCGCTTAGTTGATATATATTTGTCTAGCCTATTTATGTCGGTACAATTTCAAAAAAACTTTGAAAAATTGTTGTTGTTACTTGGTACCAACTATAACAGGCTCACATTTTTGTCTAAATGTCACGTTACGAGGGCACTATCGAGCAGGGTTTGTTCCATGGCCAGGGCAAGCTCATCTATGAGAATGGTGAGTATTACCAGGGTGACTTTGTTCGTGGTAAAATACATGGTAATGGTGCATTATACTTAGCCTCAGGTGACAGGTATGAAGGTGAATGGAGAGATGGTAAGAGACATGGAAGAGGTATTTACACTTACCATGATGGTGATCAGTATGATGGTGAATGGAAGAACGATGAAAGACATGGTAGTGGTATAATGATATCGAGATCAACAAATGGTAATATTGATGAAAAATATGATGGTGAATGGTCAGAAGGTAAAATGCATGGCAAAGGAGTGTACTATTACTCTGACGGAAGCTCATATGATGGATTTTGGTTGTATGGCAAAATGCATGGTAAAGGTATTTTTACTTATCCTAATGGTAATAAATATGAAGGTGAATTTCAAAATGATATGAAAGAGGGTTATGGCACACTACAATACACTAATGGAGAACGATATGAAGGTCAATGGAGACTTAACTTTGCTAATGGAACAGGCACATTGACGTATAGCACCGGTGATAAATATATCGGTGACTGGAAAGATGGTAAAAAATGTGGCACTGGTGAATTATTATATAAGAATGGTGATAAGTTTTCTGGTTCTTGGAGTGAAGACAAGGCTTCAGGGAACGGTATACTAGAGTACTCTAATGGCGACATTTATGACGGGGAATGGCTCGAGGATTCCAGGCACGGTAAAGGTAAATTTAGTTCATATTCAACTGGTATTACCTATGAAGGACACTGGAAAGATGGTCTCAAGCATGGTGAGGGGATAATGCGACTTCCAACGAATGATTACTTCAAAGGATTGTGGAAAAATGGGCAAATTGATGGACCAGTGAAATATAACTTCAATGACCTATCTCCTTGGAAAGATCCTGAATATTAAAGAAATTTAACAATTTTATTTATTACAAGTAGTTCTGTACATTTATATAAACAAAGCTCAATACACACGCACACGCGCACTTATACAAAACACATAAATAACTCCGTTTACTGATGATGTAATACGTTTTCATTGAGCATATTGCTCCTGCTATTGTCGGCGCTTTTATCGCTCAATATTATATTTGAAAGGAAAAATGCGCCATTATCATGACTATTGATGATATTATTGAAACTTACTTCCCCTTTGTCGATTATTGATTCGCTATCTTGCATATTAAGATCCATTTCCTTGCCAACTGCTATGACATTATTCACAGTGCCACTCTGTTGATTCAATAGACCAACATATTGTGATTTTATTGTTTTAGAACTGAATTTCCCCAAATATGTGCGTTCTATAATCATTTTTAGTACATTTTCATTCTTTCCATGACTCCATATTCCTCTGACATCTTGCACGCCATTTCCACCAGATGTTAGAAATATAATATTCCCATTTTCATCAAACTCAACTAATGATTCAATGACTTCATTATCAACCATCTCTGTCAAACACATGGTCCCAGTTGTTAATATCAACTTTATGGTCTTGATTTTATGCTTGATATTTGATGGATTCGTCACAACACTATTTTGACTACATGCTAACTTCGTTCGTGAGATAGAAGGTCGAATGTGATAGCTAAAGCATACAGTGCATGCCAGTAGTGTACATAACAACACCAAGGATGACAATGCCCTCATAGCCACCCTTCGTTCGTCCTTCTTTCGCTACTGACGTGTGGGCAACAAGACACATCATCTCCGAATTGAAGGGGCCGGTCGGTGCCACATTCTGTCCGACCCGACCGATCCCAGAGCTTTTAAGGAGTCATGGAAAGAATGAAAATGCGCGCGTCGTGTGTCATTGCGGGTGGCGCAGACGCGTCCCTGGGTTTCGTTAAACCTTACAATTAACCAAAATTATTACAACGTAGAGCTGAAGTGCAATTTGAACTTCAACTTCGTCACATCAAGTGTGAAACAGCAGGATTTGGCGGGATGAACTGCTACGACATGATGCTGCTGACTTGAGGACGAATCGACCGAGAAAAAACGCAGTTCTACTATTTAAGCAGTTTGATATTCCATACTGTGGCAATGGAGGCATGAGCACTTGCACTAACATTGTGTCTTCTTATCATTGCAAGATTCATTCAAATGGCGCATTATCTTTAGCAGCCGCTTCATATACCTTTTCAACGCATTGAATCGCATCCTTCGTGGGAAATAGATTAGCCGTGGATTTCGTGGCATGATTTTTTATACAGTTGGCTTTAAACCATGGGATGAGATATTCTCCATTACATTCGGCCGCCTTCGCTGCTCTTACTTCAGTATATGCTAAGCCATTACATGTACTAAAGTCACATCGACCATTTACATAGTCATACGCATGCACTAACTCATGCATTAATGCCTCTTCAATATCCTTTTTTTCATTTTTTAAACGATTTGTGCAAAGAGTTACAGTAAGTGGCACTGAATTCATAAGGAATGCTCTTGCGCCGGCTTCTACTCCCTCTGAACTACAAGGTCTGCATGATACATTGACTCCGCCAACTTTCTTCTGTATTGTAGATATTATTTGATTTAGTTTACCATTAGTATCACTTGCGCGTAATGAAGCTAATGTTGCAGCGCACATTGCAGAGGAATCATTTCCGCCATGCTCCATCAGATATACCAGCTGATTATTTCGTATTTATAAGTGAAACCTGGACTTTGCTGACCGATTTTCCTCTCAAATTTTGCTTTTTTTTTTCACTAAAAAGTAAATCCACACCTCAGAATTCAATCCTTTACACCTAGAGATACTGAGAGAGATACTGCGAGAGATACTGCAAACTCGAAGGCCTTCGAACTCCTTCTATACTTCCGTTCCCTATTTTGCCCGTTAATCAACTGTCTATCCTTGAGGTGCCGACTGCGCTGACTTAAAGTGACTTTTTCTCAAAAATTTCTAGAACCAATAATAAAATTTAACGATCAAATCAAAGCTTTAATACCGAAGCCAGTACACTGTGCTGTTGTTACGCCTAGAACCATCGGAGTTAGTAAGTAGAAACTCCATGATACTCGTCATTCTTGGACTGTTGGTTGTGTTCCTTCCAGTGGCGGATACGATGCGACTAACTATGCGACTTGCAAGAGAGAAGTACATTCCTCCAGGACTACAGCAACGATTAGAAGAAGGTCGACTGCTTCCGCGTGATATTGATCAGATATTCGCAGTGGACCGGAAAGACGTCGATTATATCAACTCATTTGGATCAACAGGCTATATTGGCACAATTTTTAGTTTAGATACAGCTTTAGTTGATCTTCTCGAAGTTTTCTTTTATTCTTATAATGTTTTAGGGAAAGAATTAAACCAAAAACCTCCAAGTGTTTCGGAGATTAAAGATGTCATTGGTAGCTCCTTAAAGGACAGCATCAGCACATTGGGGTGGGATATACCAATTAAAATCATACCAGCAATTCAACCAAATTACTTTGCAATAATTGAAAGAATATTAGAAATTACCCCAGTTAAAGTGAATCCAGGTGTCGTGGAGTTGATACTGAATATGCTGAATGAAGGCAATCAAGTCAGTGTCGTGACATCTCTGCCTCGTAGTATTGCTTTAAAGATATTAAAAAGCACACAATTAAGTGAAATATTTCAAGGTCGCGTGAGTCCAGAGAACCTTGTTACACTAGATGACTACTCTTACTTCATCGAGAACTATAAGTCTGCTGCGCCTATTACGTGTGAGAAATGGCAGCTCCTAAGATGTATGTCATACATGAGAAAGCCCAGTGCTCTAACCATTTACATGGATGGTAATCGTAGAAATTTATTAGAAGCTAAGCGAATGGGGTTGAGTGCAGTTGCATTGAAAGGATTGTCGCGTGATCCGCAAGCATTGCGCACCGGTGACAAGGTGCTTAATATGGATGAAATCGACACTTTGAAGGTATTAGATTTCTACAACATTGTTCGAAGAGCGCTTGCAATGCAAGATGGACCTGCGGTGCAAAAAGAAACCGCAGCGCTCATCCCGCCATCTCGTCCCGTCAGAAACAAGATACAAGCACCGGCACTTGATGGTAGGAAGAAAGACACGTTTGCCGAAGAGTTCGGCTCGGATATGACGTAAGAAAGAGGCTCGCGGTTAGGTATCCTGTTATAGTACTGTTCAATTGTATACTTGGTTATTAGTTCATTTTTTCTCCTAACATTTTTATGACGCTCTCAAACTGCTGGAGTTCATTCAGCCCAAGCGGAATTTCGACCATAGCGCTTCCTTCGTTGTGGAATCCGCGTGAATCATACAAGATTGTTGTTAATCGATGGTGAACTTGTTGCAGCGTCTCTCTTATATTTTGGGTCTTGTAAATGCTGTGATCATCAAGCAATGACGCTAGTTCAAGCAGCACCCTTCCAAAGCAGTCGTTGATTCTTAATTCAGCCGAGTGTCTACAGCCAGCGAGAGCACTCAACGTGTCAATGAGAAATAGCATCTTTTCATCACCCTTTGGTATTGAATTCGCTCTGCCGATTAACTCTTCTGCTACTTCGACAGCAGTTAGCGCATCATTTGCATCAATCAAATCAATGCCAATAGCAATTGTGGATTGAATAAATACTTCGTCATTATATTTAGAAGCATCAGGATGCGTGTCGGCGTTCAATATGTCTGCGTTTGTATTTCTTAATGCATCTTGGCTCACTTTATTCTTTTTGGGTGTTATTGATTTTGATTTTATCTTAGATTTAGAGGCAAGATGTTCTGGCGTGTCGTCGATATCACCTTCTTCTTTCTCCTCCTCCTCCTCCTCTACTTCTTCTTCCTTCTCCTCTTCTACCTCTTCTTCCTTCTCCTCTTCTACTTCTTCTTCGGGTTCAATATTCTCTTTCTTTGTGACTCTTTTCTTCTTTGTGACTCTTTTCTTCTTTGTGACTAATAACTTTGCCTTTGCCTTTTCTTTTGTACCGCGTGCCTTCGTGACTGTTGCCTTCTTTGTGACTAACTTTGCCTTCATACCACGAGTCTTTGCATTCGCGCTGCGTGTCTCCATTATGTGTTACTCTCCTGTTCTTATATTAGTATGCTTTTGTGTTCTGGAGTGTTGCCTCAAACCTTGAACAAATCAGTGCAGTACCGGTGATAGCAGAGAACAACAAACTAACTAACGACTATTGTCTTGAACAAGAGTGCATATTGCGCGACTACAAACGGTCGAATCGGGAGGGAAGAAGGAGAGATCAGAAGGTGCTTCTAATTTCTAAATAATTTTCAGAAGTTCCGGAACTATTTCGCTGAGATCAGTGCAAGAAGAACACATCACATAGCATACCGTATCTATCTACAATGCAGTATTTCAAGGCGATTTTCCCTTTGGTGTTGCTCCTCGTGGCCATTATGCCTGCTGCTGTCTCGTGGACTAATAGGCTTGCTCCATCTCGTATAATTTCAACTGCAGCTGTTGCAGTTGGATTAATGTATACTACTCCAGTTCCATCAGTGTTATTGCCCAGTGACTCACCACTGGCATCTATACTAATACAACCAGCTAATGCAGATGTTCGTGCACAACAAAAAAGAACTTATTTTCGATTTGTACCTAAGTTAAATGAAGGAGCAGCATTTTTTAAGAATGACTTGAAGCAAGCAATTGATAAAGAAGACTGGAAGGTTGTTGAAAAGGCTTTTGAAGAGTATGTGAGTAAATATAATAAGAATGATCCTAATCAAGTTGATGCTACTGATTCATATGTAAATGTTCATTTTTATCGTCCTATGACTGTATTTGCTGGTAGTTTTGCTGAACGTGGATCATCACCAAAGACCAAAGCAATGATGGAGCAAGAAGCCTTGTTCGAAGAGGCCATGGGCACTTTAGAAGGATGTATTAAAGATCGTAAAGGTAATGGTTTTTTCGCTGCTGATATTAAAATGCCAACTGGTGCTGCAAAGAAGAAACAAGCATTAGAAAGTTATGCAAAAGCAAAAGCAGCATTAAACGAATACATTACCATCGGAAATAGTGGACTGATGCTAGAACTAAATAAGATTGAAACGATATAATTTGTAATTATATTTACTGTTCCTTAACTTGATGCTCGCTTCCATCAGCGCACGTCACTTGTGGGATACCAGTGACTCTATCAAGGGTTAGCTTCACAGCCCGATCGCCCTTAATATCACCACAAATAGCTTTGCTGCTGGACCACACCTCTGTTTCCGTCTTGTCTTGGTCGTTGTATCTGACGAGCTTCAATTTACCATCTTGCGTTAGTGTAAAATAATTTGGTGCATCAGCGCGACTAGAAAAATGTGTCGACCACAATTTCTCTCCGGCAGATTTGGAATTGTCATACGAAGTAAGTGCGTACTTATTTTGGTCCTTTTCAAGGCGTAGTAAATGTGGTTTACATGCCCTGAATGATGGCATCATCTGACAGTTGCCCATGATTGCGTTATTACCGGAAACTGTGATTCTATTACCAGCATAAAGTGTGATTTGTGGCTGAGTGCAATAGATGTGCAACACAACGATGGCGATGACGCACAGGACTCTTGATAGCTCCAAAAAGCGCTCTAATGCAATGCGGGTTTCATATGGCCAACCGACAGTTTGAGGAAATGGTTTTTGTTCCACACCTTGAGGTGCAGGTCCTTGAACTTGAAATATCAAGTATAAAAACTTGTGGATTGGAGTAAATAGGTTTGCTTCTGGATGGAACAAGGTTTGCGCTAAGCAGGTAATGATGTGCATTGAAGCAAGCACCATTCTGGCTTGACTATCGTTGTAGGTACCAAGTATATTTCGTAGTAGGACGCCTAGGAAACCAGTTTGATCTACCAACATCAAGTGGTAGAATGTAGCCGTTATCACTGAGCCCTGGATTGGCCAAGGAGTGCCATTTTCGATGGCTTTGAATCCTTTATCCATAGGGAAAAATTGTCCTCCACTACCAAGCATGGCGCCAACAATGATTGGTCCAAACAAGGAAATAGGATAAAATGCACTTGGTTCTGATGAAAAAGGATAAGAATAAGTGAGTGAGATACTATGAGAAGTGAATGTGTAACGGGATGAGGTAGTATAAGCTGCATATATGGATGTCAAGTCGAATACTATTGAATGCAGCATCATGGGATATAATGTGTAATCCAGGTTATTCAACGAAATATCTATATTCCAAAGCTTCGGCACTGAACAACTCATTGATATATTGACGTTGCTAGTTTTTGACATACTTTGGTAGAAATCAAGAGAGAGTAAGGTGGTATCGCTTACCTAGTCTACCCGCAGCATATTTGACAATATTGCAAACTGCGTGAGTTCGGAATAATCCTAAAAATATGCACCAAATTGTCTTGACTGGTTTCCATGTTAAGAAGTCACAAACCCCAGGTACATTGAAGACAAAGTACCAAGTGACTATAGTAATAGGAATTATAATATCGTTATGGATTGGCAATGATGTTTTACCCATTAACATAGGCGCTAAGAATCCACCACCAAATGCTGTAAATAATACTAAAAACAAAGAATGCAACCAATAATAAACCTTCTTATTCTTCACACTTTCATTGTATATGATGGTGGAAGTATTGATGGCGTTTGCTACTGGTAAAATTATCGCTGCATAAGGAAACTTTAATAGAATAAAGTCTTGTATTCTATCATGAATAGGTTTCACAACATCTGATATGTTATAAATAAAGTTCACAACATGATCTCCATTGTATATAAACATGAAGATAACACCAGCAATCATACCAATTATGGTGAGAAGGCTCTGAACTCCCTTCTGGTCTTCAGAGTTCGTGACATTGAACTCCTTTATACTTTCCCCAAGGGATTTGGTTTTGTTATCATCCACCGCAGTCTCCTCCTTACTCATCCTCCGCTTCAAATCAGGGAACTACTTGAACAACAGCTTGTTGCTGTGGACTCACCAGGAGGTACGTACAAGGATGGTCCCGGCCTCTTTGTTGTGTAGATAGATAGTTAGACACAAGTAAGAATAGAGAATAGAGTTGCTTAATCAGTATACTTACAGCGGAATTACCAGGACGGTGCATTTACTACTTACACTTACTATTTACCATTACCATCATCCTCGCGATTAAGCAACGCTTAATTCAACGAAGTAAACACGCGCGTGAGCAGGTCCATGCAGCAGTTGCAATTGGTTCTTCTTTATGGTGTCTTCTTTCCGGGACCGGTCCAAACCCTAGGGTTAGACGATTTTAGTGGTCGATCGATTTTTGAGGACCATAAAATAAATTTGTTAATAGTCCACGAAAATGGTAAGTATACTAGCTGTATGATGCAGGAAGAGGGGTCAGAAGGGGGATGAGGTAGTAGATAGGCAGTGGATTGTGCAAAGACTGGTGGTTACTAGCTTTTAATGTGGTTGAGATGATAAGTAAACCAGCAGGTTGATTATCGTAGTGAAAGTATCCTGTTTGTCTATGTGACAACAGCTAGCTGAAACAATAATTAGCTTTAACAGTAGCTGTTGGAACTATAGAAACTAATGGAGTTAATTGTGTGGCTGTTGTTGTAGTATTTATTTCTCAGTTCGACAGAATAACAAGGAGATGATATTTGAATACCTTTGGCATCCACCTCCCGTCCTACTACCCTGCAGTCATGTTTAAATAATATCTTATTGTTTTCTATTATACTCATTTACCTTTTTCTATTAGCCATCCCACAAGTCATTCCGCACCAAGAGAACACTAGCTGTGAAACAGAAGCAAAACAAACCACTACCTAACTGGATCAGATTAAGAACCGGTAACACCATCAGATACAATGCAAAGAGAAGACACTGGCGCAGAACCAAGCTTGGAATTTAAATTATTTATCGAACTATATATATAGTTTTGTTAGAATATATTTTATATTGTAAGATAATTTAGTTCCAAATCATTTGTTCTCTTTACAGTTGTAACAATAACTACAAATTTAACTATTTCGTTACATTCTATCCATTTGGCGCTGGTGGGGTGGAGGCTTCTGGTTATGTCTGTTGTTATCAGGCAAATTATGCAATATTGACTGAAGAGGTTTGACTCTCCATAGCGCAGCTTTGGCCTCCGTGGCGATGGCCACTGATTCTTGGATATTCAGCACTCCGTGGCCCCAGGACTCGGGAATGATCATTACGTCACCTGCTAACTGCACACACGTGTGTGGTTTCACTCCTCTATCTCTGTACTCCACCATATCTGTTTCAAAGTAATCTAGGATCTGCTTGTTGCTCATAATCATTAGATGCGGCGGGTATATCACCCACTTCTTTGCCCCATATATCAGCGCATTCCACGCTGAATTATGAAAATGAACAGGTGCACCAGTCCCCTCACCACCTAAGGCCCATTGAGCATTGACAAACAGCTCACGCTCCTTATCTTTCTCTACATGCTGACCGTACAAGGAAAATGCTTCTTGTATCATTGGCGGGGTCGGACATTCTTTGTACTTCACAAGCGACTCGGGCTTTTCGCTGTCGCCGTTGCTTATTGGATGGCCCTTAAACACATACCATGGATACTTACCGCCCACTATCCGGTGGTCGATCATCTCCTCGATGTACTCTTGTAGAGTCATCTCTTGCGACCCTGCGCCTCCGTACTTATTAGCATAGGGGATGTCACTGACTTGCACTCTTTGCTGTCCATGCTTCTTTATCAATGTGTCTGGGTGAAAGGAGTCCAGCACCTCCCAATCGTCGAGCAAGCCACGTATCAACACAGGCGAGGAATGCAACAAATAGTTGTGGAAGATGTCTTTCCCGGTGATTTCATGGGCCCAATACTGATCAATTTCACACTCAACATCCTCTTCATAACCCTTGAGACGATCTACACCCCATCCACCAGAGCCCGCCTTCCAACCCTCTTTGGACTCGGGGGACAGCTCTGGGTTCACCTTTCGCTCGATTTTCTTCACGGGACGCTGCGTGATATTCAGGTACTTCAGCGCGTCGTCAGGTAGAATCGGGCCAGGATTCTTAATGATATTCATCGGAATTACCCCGCGACGATCAGCCAAGTTGGGGTTGCCACCATGACGCATAAGAAGACCTAAAATCTCGGTATGACCAAGTGCAGCTGCAAAGTGTAACGGACTGCGCAAGTCGTGATTAGATACGTTAGGATCAGCGCCATTAACCAGGTAGAATTCCACCAAACTAGTCAAGCCACCGATGACCGCCACCATCAGTGGCGTGTTGCCATACGTGTCTTGCTGGTTCATGGATACCTCAGCCGCAAGCAGCCACTTGGCCACTTTGTTGATCATATTTTCGAGTCCATCAGTGATGTCCTTCGCCAGCACCGAGTGGTGCAATCCCGTTATTGGCGGGTCAACGAAGTTACCAATCCAACTAGGCTTTCCCTTCAGCACTGAGTACACGAAGGACTTCGCGTGGCTCTCACTCATGGTGTACACGTAAGACAGACAGTGGAACGGATTCCTCTTATTGTCTGGCATGCTGAATATATTACCAGGAAGTCCAACCTCGTACAAGAAGTACTCCAGCGCCTTCAGATCCAGAGTAAACGAGGCTGCGCACAACCTGGCTGCGGCGTCATCAATGGTGACGATTGGTTTCATTATGTCGAAGTGGTCCAGCAATATTCTACTGATCGCCGACTCGTTCGAGCGCGGCAAGTTGCTTATATCCAGCTTCTTGGGGTTGACCAGCTTGAGCAGATCTTGGTCGGCGTTGTTCAGTAGCCCCTCGCCGTCTCGTCCCCGCAGGCCTTTGGGAATGATACTATCCAGGATACCCTTGAATTCTCGGTCGTTGTCACCTGGCTGCTCTTCCTTGTGGTTGAACTCGTCAAAAACGCGGTGAACACCATGTTGGTCATGCGGATGACCCACCAGGTCGCGCTGCTCCACGTCTTCCCACAAGAATTTAGAGTAGTTGTAAGTATTGTGATTACTAGCGCGGTATCCGTTGGTCAAGAACTCCACAAATAATTCATTGTAAGGTTTGTGGAACTCATGCAGTAGCTGCCGCGTCTCTTCCCTCATCTCGCTGCGCCCTATGCGATGCTCGTTGGCGTGTTTTTTAAATAAGATTGAGTCCCATTGCAAGTTCGTCAAGTCAACTGGCAGGTCGAGAAACGCGAACACGTCGAACATGTACTGCTGCGGGTTGCTGCTGTAATCCTCCAACCTAACGAACAAAAAGCGGTCCAAACTATACGATTCTAACCATTTTTCTAGGTATAAAACGTACAAACCGATGCTGATTCTGCCCCAGCCACCCCTAGCAAAGCGCTGGCGGTCATGCGCGCACACCTGTGACGCACGGAACCACACCGGGCTTTTCGCTGGTGCATTCGGATCACTCCCTAACTTGGCACTTTCACTCGTTACACATGCTTTGAAATCGTTGATTTGCTTCACTACTCGCTGGTGGAACTCTTCGGGGGATTTGTTAGTCTGGCCGTCGGCGTCAGGTCTAACGGGGCGCAGGTCGTCATTCAAGAAGTTGTAATCCGAGTACAGTCGGTTCGCGGGATCACTGATTGTTATCACGAACTTAGTGTTTGGTTGCATCTGCTTGAGCAGTTGCGGGATGGAGACCTCGTCCAGCAAGGCGGAGCCATCGGCGTTTTGAGTTGGCCACCAAAAAGTGTGTGGACCGCCATCGATGGTTACTAGAGAGTTCGTTTCACTAGAGTTATATCCGGCGTGTCTTATCTTCTCGTTCATGTCATCAAATGCTTGCGTGAATGAGTATATGCTGCTGCCGCGACCTAGTCTGAGTTCCTGTCGCCTTCCTCCATGCTGCACGTCTTCCGTCTCCTCGCGTAGTGCATCAGTTGTGAATTCACCACGAGTGAACCAACGCACCTCTTTCCTCTTGGGCATTACGACGTTTGGGTGGCGTTTCACTCGCTCGTACAAGTCTGATGTGCCGCACTTTGGCTGTCCTAAAATATATGCATAAGGCAAGCATGCTACTCGGTTCTCATCGTTGTCTACATTCCAGCAAGGATTCTTCAAATCATCTCGGTACTTTATTGAATCTAACTCCGTAAACAGTTTCGTGTATCTATTGCGAATGTAACTAGGTGATCTCACAATGAAGTCGGGACTGTGGTCTAGTGGCATAAGCTCCTTGCCAAATACTGATGTAACTATATCTTTTAACGAAGCACTTTCACTGTACTCTCGATGAATCATGACCTTATGGCTGATATCTACAGCATGGTCATGGTGAACTATATCAAAATTTGGTAAATTGTCTCTCTTCTCGTGGAATTTACCTATATTATTTCTAGTTTTTGTAAAAACATCATCATTTCTAATCGCGTTCCATATGTTGGTGTGAGTCATGCAAACAATAATCAAAACACTCTGAAACAATAAGATGCCTTTGATTATCATTGATATGTTGTCTTTGCGCATCGTGCGCATGGCATAATCGATGAAAGTCGCGGGAATAATAATAATTAGTCCCAAAACAAGATTATAATAACAACTTATATAGATTCCTGAAATAACAATAAGACCTTGCATCACCGCTCCAAATGTTAATTGGTCCAAACCCCCAGAGCGGGGCGTGCTGCGGCTGCCGGTGGCAATCATTGTCGTCTTCGCAGCAACTCACAAGTACGGTATCTGGTGTAGCGGTATCCTCGAATCTGGTCTGGAGTTGGCGAGGTGCCGGGCCAGGGATTAGTGCAAGTCAGTTAAGTTACATTTTTTACAATTATTTTTTCAATTATTTGTTCAAAATCTGCGGTATGGCATATTCCTTCATCTTTAAACTCGTACAAGACGTTGAGGTTATTATCAACGACTCTTACACCGCCGAGTTGAGTCAGGACTCCGTGTTCGTTGATGCAGTCATCACTGGGCTTGAGCTTCTCCCAATCTACTAAACTTAGACCAACCATATTCTGTAATCTTAATGTAGCTAGTTCTAATGGCTTCCTCTTCCACTCGCCTACATAAGGCAGTTCATTGAATTTATTAACTTTCACAGTGCCTTCATCATTGAGTTCAAGAGCATTTGATGGCCATCGCTTTTGCACTTGTCCAATGGCTAATGCATTCTCAATCCATGGATCAGCCTTCCAAGGATTACCAATGTATCCGCTTATTACTGATGGAAGGGTTTGCATAGCACCAAGACCAAACAACATACCAAATAACTTTACATAAGGATTTAATGTTGAATCATCAGGCTTCCATCCGCGATTGACACCAAAAGATTTGCCTAGTAAACCCTTTGGATCACTGTATAAAAATACTTCTTCAGGTAATCCTGTTTTGGATGCTAGATAAAGACACGATTCAACTTCTGCATTCATGATGAAGAAAACACGCTTCAATCCTTTTTCCTTCAATCTAGGTAGGTAATATGCTACTTTCTGTGCATATTCAATATTATTGAAGTCCGCCGCGTAAGTTCCAAAGACGATAAGTGAACGAGAATTTTCTTCTATACTGTTATGCAAAAATAACTCTTCCTTAAAATCAACACGTGTGCGATCGCGGACTCGAGTCACATCGATTCCATTCAATCCTAGTGCAACGGTGAACAGTACCAGCAGCAGCAGTAGCGACAGCATTCGCAGCATTCACTCAAATATCCACGCAGTTGATGGTACTATGACACACTTTGGCATGTGACTCATACCATCGAAGGTACCGGTTAGTCAGTGCCGAGATTTTTATTTAGATACTTGTACACGAATAGACGTCTACACGCAGATGATCGCTTTAGCGCGCCTGCTCATAGTAATACACGGAAACGTCTCTATAACAAGTAACAAGTTCAAAAGTATTCGGTGCGGTACCGGTCTCGTTACAAAATGGAAATCCGGAAATCGCTGAAAGCAGATCAACAGATATTGGTGAAGACTCCTTCAAAGGAGGCGTTGATTGTAGGTAAATCATGTCGAAAGGCAAGAAACCTCAAGGAATGGGTACGTCGCATATTTCGTTATCGGCATCAGAGGCGGGTTACCTGAATGAAATGTTGAAACGAGAAACAATTTGCCGCAATAAATTTAGAACAGATCATCTGTTGTATACGCGCGCACCGAACCCACTTATGGGAGAATCAAATCTTATGGAAATCAATGAGTATTTGGTTCGTTATCCCTTGGATAAAGCAGAAAATGACACAAACAACACGAATAATGAGACCGCGATAATGGAATATGAGAATAAAATTGCCAAGAAAATGCACGACTTGGCTATATTAAAGAAAGAAAGGGCGCTAGTGAAGTCGCAGTTGAGAACAGCGGCGCTAGATATATCATTAAATCCACTCAAGAGAGAGATGGCTTTAAAAGAATTGAAGCCAGTTGACACTTCATTACTGAAAGACTACTACACAAGGAATGGAATCGTAGAATTTAAACAGAAAACAAAAAGTGGAATACAATTTTAGCTGTATTTATTATAAGTGCTGTATACAAATTTGCTTTATTTTTTCGTGGGTTTTGCCGGTGGTGGTGCAGAAGCAGATTGATTTTTCTTCTCTGCTAATAAGTTTTCTTGTCTCAACTTCAGTCTCTCTTTCATGGTCATACTAGTAGGTGTGGTGGCAGAGGTTGTACTAGCAACTGGAGTCGTCGAAGCTGCTTTATCGGGTTTTGGAGGAGATGCAACCTCCGTAGTAGTAGTTGTCGTTGTGGTAGTAGTAGTCGTGGTGTTTTTAATTTCAACGGGACTGGATGGAGTACTAGTCGCAGTCCCACTGCTTGGTACAGCGGCGGTATCACTATCGATGCTCTTGGTAGGGATGGCTAGGATGGGTATAGCTGGTATAGCTTTGCTCACCTTTACTCCACTACCACTACCACTATCACTACTTACTGCAATAATCTTGTCGTCGTCACTACTGCTATCAAAATCGTCGACTAATCCTTTCGTGGGTTGTGGCGCCGGCGATGCAACAGGTGTTTCACTGCCTAGTAATGTCAGTTTCTCGCTCTTCGCAGGGGTGCTTGATGGCTTGGGTGGTGATTCATCAATACTAAATTCTTGCACTTCGTCACCTTTGGTGGAGATCGGAGACACGGGCGATGCTACCTCTGTTGGCACAGGGATCTTCACTTCCTCTTTCACTTTACTGGGCACACTCTTGCTACTGTCTGACGTTACCAGTGAAATTTTACTATTTAATTCTTGAATGCGTTGAGCTACTTCTGACTTGCGTCGTGGTACTTCAACGTGTTCAGGTGCTACAGTTGCTGCTGGCTTACTACTGAGCACCACCTCTTCTTTCTTCACTTCAACCTTTTCAACTGGCACTTCTACCTTGACTTTTGGTGGTACTTCTACCTTG